>Ga0255212_1000006_pt1 | contig 221807 bp, 189 predicted proteins | sample Miss_Yuk_RepC_8d_FD_188425 | JGI IMG/M metagenome (GOLD analysis project Ga0255212, IMG submission 188425) | Freshwater microbial communities from Mississippi River, Louisiana, United States - Miss_Yuk_RepC_8d | ecosystem: Environmental > Aquatic > Freshwater > River | place: USA: Louisiana...
GAATTTGCCGTTAAAATAACAACAAATAATAACCAAAAAATAATTTTAAATGCATTTTGTAAACGCATAAAATATGTGGTCTTCACGTTTAACTTATCGACATTTATTAGAAAATTCTAAAGTTTAATAAGTCAAAGATAACTTAAATCAGAATATAATGGATCATTTTCAAACAACTACAAGTTAGACAATGACTTCAAAAACTGTCGCTAGATCATCTCGATGTATCAATTTAAGACATCTAATGCTGTTAAAATAGAAACTATTAGGTTTCATATTTGCATAGACGTTAGCCGTAGGAGACTTTATGACCAAACTAGGCAAGTTAAATCTATTTACAATATTGCTATTGATACAGACGAATGTTTTTGCTCAAAATCAAGCTGATTTTAACCTTAATAACAATATAAAAGCCGATCAAGTAACAACTCTTCTAACAAATAAAAAATGCTCTGGTCAATTCGAAGATAGATTTAGCTTCGAATGTAATGAAAATATCATCAACAAAACCGTGAACAAAAAACGAGTCTATGAAGGACTCAATATCATAATCGACACACAAGATCCGGCGTCATGCCGCGAAGTTGAAACTCTTGTACGGGCTACGAGCACAGGCAAATTTAAATCTTCGGAGAATATTAGCGATTTATGTCAGTTCAATCCTGAGGCACGATATAAAAATATCACTTTAATGTGGGAATCTGATGAAGAGTATTTAACACCAATCAAATCAGATTTTTTAACAAACACTGAAAGCAGTTTAAAAAATGACACCAGAAACTTAACACTCATGATGGCTGCAACTATGGGTCTTTTATGGGTTGGTCCAGAATCAATTTCAAAATGGAATAAAGATGAAATTCGCGAAAAAGGACTATTTACTAAATGGAGAACTAATTTTCATAGCAAACCGACAATGGACAAAGATAATCCAATTATCAATTATGTTGGTCATCCTATTTCAGGTGCTATTTACTATAATATAGCTCGTTCGCATGGGTACTCAGCGATGCAATCATTTGGATATACAGTACTGATGTCAACATTTTTCTGGGAATATGGTTTTGAAGCTATTGCTGAAAAACCATCAATACAAGATTTATTTATTACTCCAATCATAGGTGCATTAATCGGAGAAGTATTTCACGATTGGTCGAATAAAATAACCAATGAACAAAATGGTAAAGTACTTGGTTCCAAATTTCTCGGAAAAACAGCTTTGTTTCTACTAAACCCTGCGACATCGATATCAAATAAAATAAATGAAGTTCTTGGACATAAACTTATTCAAAGTGCGACATCAAACATCGTTATTTCAAGAAGAAGAATAAATCCATTTTTTAACGATGGGCAAAGAACAAATTATATCGGTATAAGAGTTGACTTTCATTACTAGAATGCACCAAAAGACATCATTTTTACTTTTACTATGTTATTTTTTAAGTTCGCATGCTTTCGGCAATTTAAAAGTTTGCGAACTTAAAAATACAGTTATTAATATTGATAACTAACTATCGCAAAATGATATAGTTTCTTACAAAAGTAAAATCACAACCGAATTCCAATTAGCTATTAACTACCATGAAACAGTAAAATAATTTTTTCAGTATCAAGCCAAACCAGAACTAGCATTTTTTTATTCAGCATTCTTTTGTTCGCGTACATCCATTTTTTGAAGACAATGGGCGAACAAGTCGCTTTTTACAGGAACTTATTCTGACAAATTTCGACTTACCACACGGAGCAACTGGTGATCTTATGAATAACTACGTATTAGATGATCATAACACTTATTACACAAAGGCTATTCAGAAAACAAAGACATTATTACGAAATTAAACCATTGCGTCGATAATGTTTATCAGAAACAATTCAATATTTTTTCTTTTAGTAAAATAAAAGATATCAAAAAAATCGACCAAAATAAGATTGAGTATGATTGTCGAATATTAACAATTATTAATAATTAAAAATAGACAAAAAAAGTCAAAATTGTGCTAACCACAGCAAGATTTTTTCAGTGAATTTAGAATAAGGCGGATATCGCAAGATCGGATCGAACCAAGTTTTTTTAACTAATAAACTTTTTTGATAAGTAAAAGCTTTAAAACCGTACTCACCATGATAGTTTCCAATTCCGCTAAGCCCAACACCACCAAATGGTAGATTATGATTTGCAATATGCATTAGAGTGTCATTAATAACGCCTCCACCAAATGAAATACGCGAAGCAACTTCATAGGCTTGGGTGATATTCTCAGTAAAACAGTAAAACGCTAATGGTTTATCAAAAGACGATAAGACTTTCTCTATTTCTTCAACATTTTCAAAAGTGAGAACCGGTAATATGGGTCCAAAGATTTCCTCTTTCATAACAGAATCACTGATTGAAACGGGATATAAAACTGTAGGTTCAATATAAAAACTCGCTTGGTCATACGATCCGCCCATATAAATATTTGATTCTTTTAAAAACCGAACAAGCCGCAACCAATTTCGTTCATTTATAATTCTAGAATAGTCTTGAGTTAATAATGAATCTGCACCGTAAAACAATTTAATTTGTTTTTTTACTTCAATAAGAAAAGATTCTGCAATTTTTTTATCAACAAGTACATAATCCGGAGCTATGCAAGTCTGTCCTGCATTGATAAACTTACCCCAAACAATTCTTCGAGCGGCAACAACAAGATCGGCATCAGACATAACTAGACAAGGACTTTTGCCACCGAGTTCCAATGTAACCGGTGTAAGATGGCGAGCAGCCGCTTCGTAAACAATTTGTCCTACACGTGGACTACCCGTGAAAAATATTTTATCAAATTTAAACGAAAGTAATTTTTGCGTTAAAGAAATCCCACCATGCGCACAATAGATAAAATCTTGACTGAATTGCTCATTTAATATTTGACATAAAATCAGTGAAGAGTTTTCTGATAATTCACTAGGCTTAAGCACAACAGTATTACCAGCAGCCAGGGCAGAAACAAGTGGAACTAATGTCAGTTGAAATGGATAATTCCAGGCTCCAATAATTAACACAACACCGTAAGGCTCAGAATCAATAAAGCTTGTTGCGGGCCAGTTTAATAGATTTGTATTTACTTTTTTAGGCATAGCCCATTTTTTTAAATGACGTATAGCGAGTTTAATTTCTTTATAAATAACCGAAAACTCAGTAAGTTGGGTATCAAATGCGGACTTTCTAAAATCTTTATAAACAGCTTCATACAGTCGGTCTTCATTTTGCTTTATAACATGTTCAAGCCGAACTAATTGTTGAATTCTTTTTTCAACATCTCGTGTATGACCTTTTGAAAAAAATATCTTTTGTTTTTGGATAACAGCATCTAAAGTATGTTCTGCAAATTCAGTCATAGATTTTATTATATTTAATGAGGTTTCATTTGGCAAAACTATTTGAAGTTCTAAAAATAAGAGATTTAATAATTAAAAATCGTATTTTTATGTCACCTATGTGTCAGTATTCAGCTATCGACGGCCTACCTAACGATTGGCATTTTGTTCATTATGGATCGCATGCAATTGGCGGGGCTGGTCTTATAATTATTGAAGCGACTTCTGTAAATCCGGAAGGACGAATTAGTTCGCAAGATCTGGGAATCTGGAATGAAGAGCAAATGCTTGCGTTTAAAAAAATAAATACTTTTATTAAATCACAAGGATCCGCGACTGGTCTTCAAATTGCCCATGCTGGACGTAAAGCTTCATCACGTGCCCCATGGCAAATTGCGCCACATAAAGACTGGATCACAAAAGCTCCGTCAGCATTACCTTTCAGCGAAAAATCGACAAAGCCTGTTGAAATGACCCTACAGGACATCAATGATGTTATACAAGCTTTTGAACAAGCAACTTTGTACTGCAGAGAAGCTGATTTTGATGTTATTGAAATCCATATGGCCCATGGTTATTTATTACATGAATTTTTATCACCGTACTCAAATCAACGAACTGATTCTTATGGTGGATCGATTGAAAATCGAATGCGTCTACCATTACAAATCGCTGACACGGTTAGAAAGGCATGGCCCCAAACAAAGCCTGTTTTTGTTCGTATTTCTGCCACTGATTGGATTGAACCTCAAGGATGGACAATAGCTGATTCTATTGTTTTTTCTCAAAAACTAAAAGATCTTGGTATTGATTTTATCGATTGCTCTACTGGTGGTAATATTGCTAACGCTCAGATACCTGTAGAAAAAAACTATCAGGTTGAGTTTGCACACGCAATTAAACAAAAAGTGCAAATTATGACCGGAGCTGTAGGTCTAATTACGGAAGCTGAACAAGCCAACCAGATTTTAACTGCCAATCAAGCCGATGCTGTCCTGCTCGGACGAGAATTACTACGAAACCCAAATTGGCCATTAATCGCTTCACAAAAACTCAAAGTCGACTTTCAATGGCCAAATCAATATATGCGAGCTAAAATTTTATAAGATCTTCAACATTTAATTTACCACCAGAAACTGATTTACCATTTAAAGCAGCTACGGGGCGAGCTGATTTCAAAATCGCCTCTTTAACTTCTTTATAAGATTTTTCAGGGTGTGACGACCAGTAAAGCGCAGCTGCTCCAGCTACGTGTGGACATGCCATTGAAGTTCCATCCCATGTCGCGTTGAAAATTGGAATGACTGTGTCCGAATATTTATGACCGACAGTTGTCGAAAAAACTTTCACACCAGGAGCTCCGATATCAACAGTTCTTGCTCCCCAATTAGAAAAAGCACCGAGTTTATCAGATGAGTCTAATGCTGCCACTGATATAATATTGTCGTTATCATAGCTAGCTGGAACTCCTGGATCTTTATCAGTGTCATTATCGTAACCTTTGCCTTGATGACCATTTCCTGCTGCAGCTACAAACAAAACATCATGTTGAGCTGCATATTCAATAATATCTCGCAAAGCCTGGTTTTCTGGATCCTGTGGATCTTCACCTTCAGAACCCCACGAGTTTGATAAAACTCTAGCACCATTATCTACTGCGTATTTAATTGATTTAATCGCGTCAGCAGTTGTACCGTTTTCTCCGATAAATCTTAAGGCCATGATTTTGGCTTGAGGAGCTACTCCGGTTATACCTTTACTGTTACCCGCACGTGCCGCCACATTACCCGCACAGTGTGTCCCGTGACCAGGGTTACCGCCATTAAGTAAATCATTCATACTGGTCGCTGCTAAATCATATGGTTTATTATCATTATCAAGAAAGTCCCAACCTACGATATCATCAATAAAACCATTTTGATCATCGTCAATATTGTTATCAGGAATCTCACGTGAATTTCTCCACATATTACCAACAAGATCTTCATGCGTATAATCAACACCTGTATCAATAACTGCGACAATGATTTCATGACCAGGGTTAATTTCTAAAGCACGCTTAAGGCCGATATCATTCATACCCCATTGTTTCGAAAAAAGTGGATCAGGTCCTTGAGTTTCACTCGGTAATACTGGTATTGGAGGGTTGTCTTTTTTAGATGGTGCAAAAGGTTTCAAACCAGCATTTGGATCTTGTCTAAGATACTGAGCTATTTGTTCTTTCAACTGGTGATTTTCTTGAATTTTAATCTTGTGATTTTTTTGAACATGAACAACAGAATTTGTTTTAAAGAAATTCATAAGCTCTAAATTTTGTGTTTGCCCCGAAACACGCAACCACTGTTCTGTTAAAACTTCAGTTTTATATCCTTGTTGAGAATAATATGAGGCCATTCTTGACACTGAGATCGGTTGAGTGACTTTAATTAGAAAATCTTCTGCTCGTGCCTGATAGCTTGCGAGATAAACCATAACGACCAAAAAAACAGTGAGAAGACTTAAAAAAGTCTGACGTTGAAATAACATTTTCCCCTCCAACAAAAACCATTTCGAAAAAACTTAAGAATAGGCAAAAATGCATAGACCAATTTTTTCGTTGGAAAAAATGTTAGGAATAAAAGCTCCTAATCACCAGAATAATATGATCAGAAAGCGCCCGCGTTGTAACTTTTTTTTACGAATCCACGCGAAAAAGAGCAAATTTAAGGTAACGAAGCTCAGTCATAGCCAAAGGATAAGGATGGTCAGCTGGCTGAGAACCCATATAGATTAGCGTTGCACGCTTATGGGCTTTCGCAAATGATTCACGAACAATATCTAAAAAAGCTTCATGACTAATATGGCTTGAACAAGAACTTGCAGCAAAAAATCCGTTTTCAGAAACAAGTTTAATCGATTGCGAAAAAACTTTGATATACGCTGCAGTCGCTTGCGGTACAGATTTTTCGTTAGGAGCAAAACTTGGTGGATCAGTAATAACGAGATCAAATTTACTCTTAGATGCGATGGCCTTATCAATAAATGTGAATGCATCTTCAGCAATATCATGGTGTTCAGTTTCAAGCTGATTAATTTCAAAATTGCGTTTAACTGCAGCAATTGCAACTTTGGCAATATCAACACTCGTAACAGACCGTGCACCACCTGCAGCAGCATAAATAGAAAACCCACCAGTATAACTAAATAAATTCAGCACGTTTAGATTTCTTGAAAAATGTTTAATGATTTCTCGATTGTCTCTTTGATCTAGAAAAAAGCCAGTCTTTGCAGCATCTCGAATGTGAGATGAGAAAAGCAATCCATTTTCTTTAAAAAGTGTTTCGAGCGGAAGCTGACCAATCAATTCCTGTCCTTTTTCTTCTGCATCATTTCTTCTTTTTAGATAAACAGTTTTAACTTGAGGGAGGTTGCTAATCACTTTTTCAGCAATTGCTCGTGTATTCCAAACTTTTTCCATAATTGAATGATCATGTTTAATCACAGCGACTTGATCATAAATATCAATAATTAATCCAGGGAAACCATCACCCTCGCCATTAATTAAACGAAAAGAATTCGTTCGATCTAGATTAAACGATTGGCGAATACGAATAGCATTATTCCATTGTTTTTCAGACCAAAACTCAAAAGTTCTCGCTATGTTATTTTTACGAAAAATTTGTTCTTCAGCTAAGCATAATAATCTAAATCGCAATTGTGTATCATGTTGACAAATTCCAACACCTAAAAGCTCGTTTCGATAATAAATCGAAGCTAGGCCTGACTTAATTTTGTTTTTTTCATCAATACAGTTTGCAAAAATCCAACGATGGCCTCTTTTAAGATGTTTTGTCAGATCACGACTGAGATCAAGTCTCTGTACTGGAAAATCCTGTGTATTTATTAAACCAAAAGGCATATATTTCACACCTGCATTTTAAGCTGTCTTATTTTTGTTCATTAAGATTTGAATATAATCACAAATTTACGAAAGTTTCCTGATTTATTTTCGACAAACGTAAATATTCTACATTGATGATCGTTGATCGTAAAAAATCTATAGCATTGACTCCGAATTCAGTTCCCGTTAAAAACTTACGACAACTTTTTTTCGTGACCACAAAGGGGCTCTATGCAGATTTTAATTGTTTTGATGTTATTAACTTATATCATCGCATTGTATTTCATGCGAAATCCACTCAAACACACAAAGCCATTCATGTGGCGTCGCTTTCTGAGTTGGTTCCCTTTAGGTATGACTTACGCCTTTATGTATATGGCCCGGTACAATCTAGACACCTTAGCAACTTCTGAAGTCATCACTAAGGCACAAAAAAGTCAGATTTCTGGAGCAGGCTTTTTCATTTATGCAGCGTCTTTATTTATTTCCGGCCCTTTGATTGATCGCATTGGCGGAAAAAAAGGCATGATCATGGCAGCGCTAGGTGCTGCCACATTTAATATCTTAATGGGTTGGGTTTTATACGTAAACCTCCATGGTACTGATTTAGATCTCGTTCTTTGGTTAACAATACTCTATTCACTGAACATGTTTTTTCAAAGCTTTGGAGCGATTTCGACAATTAAAGTTAAATCTTACTGGTTTCATGTTCGAGAACGAGGAACTTTCGGTGCTATATTTGGAACATTGATTTCTTTAGGCGTATACTTCGCTTTTGACTGGTCAGAAGCTATCGCAAAATCTGTTTCACTTAACCCTGGTGAAAAAGTACCTGTTATAAGAGACACGATTCAGTCAATGTTTGCCTTGCAAAATGCTACTGTTCCTGCATACTGGTTGATCTTTTTTATCCCAGCAATTTTATTAATTATTTGGGCTATGATTGATCTTTATTTAATTAAAGATTCTCCGGATACAGCAGGATTTCCGAAATTTGAAACTCACGATGCTTCTCATGATCAACATCAAGTTAAACTTGATACATGGTGGAGTGTGATTAAGCACATTCTAACTAACAAAATTATTCTTATGATCGGTGTAATCGAATTTACGTCTGGAATTCTCAGGGACGGAGTTATGAAATGGTATCGCCTCTATGCTAAAGAAACAGGACATGTCGTTTCAAACATCAGTGACAATTGGGGACTTTGGGCTGCAGTAACAGGCATTGTGGGTTCGTTTATAGTGGGATGGGCATCTGATAAATACTTTCAATCTCGACGTGCACCTATGGCCGGAATCTGCCAAATTGTGATGTTTGCTGCATCTGTTTTAATGCTTATTTCATCATTATCAGCATCTGGCTATCCAGAGCTTATGGGCTATTCTGCTTTAGTTATTATGATGGCTGTTATTGGTGTCCATTCAGTTATGTCTGGTACTGCGACGGCCGATTTCGGTGGTCGTAAAGGTGCCGCAACAGCAACAGGTGTTGCGGATGGCTTCTCTAAACTGGGATCATCATTTCAAGAGTTTGTACTTGGCGCTATAATTACAAAAGAAACTTGGCACTATTGGCCCACATTTTTAATGCCGTTTACATTACTTGGACTCTTCTTTGCTTGGAAACTTTGGCAAGAGCTACCTGCAGCTACGCGCAAGTATCTTAAAGAGAACGAAGGAAAGCATAAATAAAAGGCTATTTTTGTTATTTTCAATTCATATTAAACCCAAAAGCCACCGACATCGGTGGCTTTTTGTATTTTTACATAATATGTGTTTCTTTATAGGCAACACATATATTGCTCGTGCATTGTACCCATAAGAAATGAAATTCGTTACTTAATACACACGAATTAAAAAACCTTAAATGGAGGGTACAAATATGTTTCGTAAATTATTATTAGCAATGGCTTTCATCACACAACAGGCTTGGGCCGCTGAGCCACCACCAACAGTCGGACAAGTTGACCTTAACAAGTACGTAGGTCTTTGGTACGAAGTTGCCAGCATTCCTCAATCATTTCAAAAACAATGTGCACGCAATACAACTGCACAGTATACTCTATTAGATAATGGATTAATCAAAGTTGATAACTCTTGCGATACCAAAGAAGGTAAACGCTCATCGGCTGAAGGACGCGCTAAAGTTGTTGATACTCAATCAAACGCAAAACTTAAAGTGACTTTTGTGAAACTTCTAAGTTGGATATTTAAATTTGGTGGCGACTACTGGATTTTAGATTTAGCACCTGACTATTCATATGCTTTAGTTGGTGATTCTAAACGCGAATATGCTTGGGTATTATCACGAACACCTCAACTATCATTGGCTCAATTTAAAAAAATTAATGATAAATTTGTTGAGTTAGGCTACGACACTTCAAAAATTTTAACATCTGTGCAAACCAATGGTTTTTCGGAGCGAAAACCATTAAATAGTTTATTCGCCAGCAATGTTGATCTAATCGATACGCTTGCTAAATCAGGTCGTTTCAATACTTTAATAACAGCATTGCAACTAGCTGAACTTGAACAAACATTAAGATCTTCAAACGGTCTGACTCTATTTGCACCGACAGATGAAGCCTTTGCAAAAATCCCTGAAGCAGATCTTGTGGCTTTGTTAGCCGATAAAAATGCGCTTACGCAATTACTACTTAATCATGTCGTTGCTTCTGAAATTACGGCAATTGATCTTAGAAATTTGAAATCAATAAAAATGCTAAATAATAATGTGTTACCAGTTAATTTTGCTAAAAATGGTTTACGTCTTAATAATGCCCAAATTGTTACTGCGGACATCTTAACGAGCAACGGATTCATACACATTGTTGATTCAGTAATAAATTTATAGAATGGACTATCGGCTTAAAAATCTTTCATTTATAGATTTGGATATTTTAGCAAAGCTCTCAGACCATACATCTCTGAGAGCTTTGTGCCGTTCAACGGGATTTGAACCTCCGAGAATGTCAAAAACGCTTAATCGCATCAAGAATGAACTTAAAATTGAACTCATCAAAACATCTCCCCATGGTTATATTCTAACATCTGAGGGTTTGTATATTTCAAACCAGTCTAAAGAAGTCATAAAAAAAACTGAAGAACTTATCCCAACTAAAAAAACGATTCAAAGCCAAATCGAAACATTAACCGTCGGAAGTCGTGGTTTTTTAAACTTGTGTCTCACTCAAAATTTATTTCACGCTTTAAAAAAAAATCACGATCAAAATACACATTATCGTTTTTTAGATTTATCACCAGATGAACTAAAAAAAATGGCTTTTGATGGCTTACTCGATATTGCAATTCATCTTGAACCTATTTCCTGGCCTCAAACATGGTCGTCAGTTCAAGTTTCTGAAATTAAATGGTCGTTTTTTGTTAATTCAAAACATCCTTTATCTGAAAACGCTTCAATAGAAGATTTACTTAAATACCCGTGGTTGCGATCGACCTATTGGAATGGCCAAAGATTAGCTCACTCGATTGATCATTTAAACATACCCTTGAGAGATCGAATCAGCGGCCATGAAATTCAGACAGCACTTAATGCTATTGAGGTCATCAAACATTGTGATCATGTGGCTTTTATTCCAGAGTTGATTGCTTTTAAATACTCGAGCACGGTTGAGATTAAAAAAATCAATGTCAGCCAAATTGACAACAATCCACGTCCGCTTTATTTGTCAGTCAGAGCCGACAAAGTTCCTGCAAAACTTTTTAAAAATCTCACACAAATTTTATCACAAGAACTTAATTAAGTCTTACGCGCTCAAAGAAAGTGACACGATTTTGGCAATCAAATCTTCATACTCGACACCTGCTTTGTGCGCCGACAAAGCATAGTCTTCTTTGGCTGCAATTGAAGGATTTGGATTAGCCTCTATAAAATAAATTTCATCATTGCGAATACGTAAATCGATTCGTCCGAATCCTTGAATTTGCAAAAGCTTGTATATTTTTTTACATGTTTCATCTAATTTTTTTTGCATTGGTTCCGATAAATTTTTAGCCCAGTCCGAATCAATGCCCCATTTTTTACGATAATTTTGATTCCACTTACTTTGATAAGTTGCAAATTTAGGTTCATGATCAGGCATTTGTTTAAAAAACAGTTCTCGAACTGGAAACACATTAAGTTTTTCATTACCTAAGATGCTCACGTAAACTTCTCGTCCATCTATAAATTCTTCAATAATCACATCAGATTGATATCGCTCTTGAATAAACTGTACACGTGCAATAGCTTCTTTAGCGTTTACAACATAAGATTGCTGCGAAATACCTTCCGATGATTCTAATTGTAGAGGTTTAACAAAGCCTGGGAACGGAAATTTTCCTAAGGCTTTGGTTGAAATAGATTTTCCTTTTTGAAATACAATAAACTGAGGCGTTTTAATATCATGATAATCGAGTATAACTTTCGTTAAGCCTTTATCTTTACAAAGCTGCATACACTTTGCACCTGCACCTGTAAACGGTACACCAAGCATTTCCATCAATGCTGTAATGTGTGGTTCAAGTTTTCGCTGACCACTAAATGCTTCACTCATATTAAATACTAAATCAGGTTTTTCATCACGTACGATTTTAATAAAAGGCTCTAGATCATCATACAAACCAAAAGGTATAACTTGATGGCCCAAACGAACTAATGCTTTACGAACGTCGTTTTCTGTTTTCCAATCTGGAGTCGACCAATAACCACGGTACTCTTTAGGATCCATTTTGATAGCGATATCAAAGAGCAGTACAATTTTAAGCTTTTTCATCCTAAGCCTCTCGTTTAAACTTTCCAGTAAATAAATAATTTTTTACTAAGCTTGTTAAAAAACTGGCTACTTCCATAATAGTTTGATTTTCATTTTTGCCAGTTTTTAAATCCAACTTTAGACATCGATCAGTTAATCGTTTGACTAAAGCATCAATTGTGAATTTTTTTTCACTCGTAGCCCATGCGACTGTTGCAACTATGGCTTTACGATGCCGATTCATAAATTGAGCGGCAGCATATTCTCTTTTAGACAATGTTGCGTCTCCATTAAATATAAACTTTAGATCACTATCATAAAAATCAGGATAGCTGTCACCATATGCACGTCTTTTGCGTGCATAAAATTTTTCAAGAGTCATGGTAAGATTTGTCACACAACTAGGATAACGCCCTTTTTCCGCTAAAATTTTTAAATCCCGACTTTCACGAGCTAGCTTATCCATATAGTTGAGTTTAGCAAGTGCTACAGGCCACTTACTATATTGCTTTTTCCAATCAGATTTAGGATCTAGCCAAACAGCAAATGTCTCAGCAAAATCTTCATCAGGATGAGCCTGTGCGTACCAGCGATCAAGATGCTTAACATAGCTTTTACTATATGGTTGCGGACGATAGGTGTCTGGCTGATACTCTATATTGGGCGAACCAAAAACTTGTGTCCATTTTTTACGTTTTGAAAATCGATAACAATGATCAAAGCAATGTCCGGCCTCGTGACGAAGAAGTTTCATAAACCAATCCGGATGACCACCTTCTACTTCAAGCATTTGTGATTGTTCTAAATTTTTTAAACGTTCATTAACTAAATAAAATGGTATTGCAATAGCATTCATACCTTCAGGGCTAAACCACTCATCACCAATAAAAAAATCTGGTTTAAAAACTAAACCTTTTTCCTCAAGTTCTAAATAAAGCTGTCCAACGTAACTACTCACGTCACTATCTGAGAGAGATAATTTTAAATCTTTAAAACGCGTTTTTAGCAAATCACGTTCATCGATCTCAGATAATTTTTCAGTTTTGCTGACCTTTATTGACATTCGATTACACACCCCTTGTATGGGCGTATCGGAATAGAACAACTTAACTTAACCGACCTAAGTCAGTGTCTTATTAGCTTTGTTTAATAAATGTGGATATTTATATGCTACAAACAACAAAATGCCAAAAATCAGAACAATAACGATCAATCTTTTTTTGAGAACTTGATCATAGTTTAAAATAAATTGCCCGTTTTGCTTTTGAATCTGCCAGACCTTACCTTTTTTGTGCCAAATCGTAATCTTTTCCAAAGTCCCTTGCATTCTGACTAACTCATCAGTTTTCAGATTTCTACCTATCAATCCATTTTTAATAGATTCTGTAATAACATGCCCTTGACCCAAATCGTATTCGACATAAAAAGTACGTAACTGCTGTCGAGCCACTAAAACAATAGCCGTTGATTTCTCTAATGAACTTTGTAATGGTGGCATTAACACAATTGCAGTCAGCACAGCAAAGCCCAAGACTAGTAACCGAAATTGTATAACTTTATCGTTTAAAATCATAAAATCAAAATCGACAGATTAAATACAAAACTAAAGCGGAAATGTCGCAGATATTTAGCCTATATAAATATGACTTATTGACGTAGATTAAAAATACTACCGGTATTTAATCTCAAAAAAGTCAGGGGGGCAGCTCGACCAAACTCATTTAAGGAACGGACTTCAATACGATTAGTATTGTTAAGAGCACTCCAAACAAAAAATTACCAGAAATGTCAATCCATTTTCCTGAGTTGCCCTCTCTATACTGATAGGTTTTCTTCATTTTAGATTTTGATTTGATAGTAATATTAAAAATTGGCTTAGCTACAAAAGAACCCATATTTTTAATTTAGTCTTCATTAGATTCAATTTTTAATTTTTAACATATTCAAAAAGTTCGCATTCTCATCTTTGTATGATAAAAACAAAGCAACACGGTTCATTTCAGGATAAAAAAGTTCCGGAAGGTTTGTAAATAGAGCGTTTTAAGAGGGTTTCCTTGAAAAGTTAGCGGAATAGTTTTTGCCTCTAGAAGTAATGATGCCACTTCATTTTTTGATTTATCAGAAATAGCTATATGAAGGTAATAATTTTTCAAAAACTCTTTATAGCTCAGTTTATCTGCTGCTTTCATACGAAGTTGTTTGAACCTGAAGTAATATTTACTTTAAGTTTATTAAAACGTCCTGCTTTCTTTTCTTTATAAATTTCATAATAATTTAATGGGGTGTTTGATTTTTCAGAGGTTAAATAAGCACCAAATTGAGGATCTAAATAAATCCATTTACTCATATCGTTAAGCCAAGCCTTCATAGCTACGTGGCCTTGCCCAAACCCTCCACATGCCACATCATTGGTCCATAAGGCTAATTTTCTACTAACAGAACCATAAGACTGAAGGTCCTTCGAAAGCACTAATCCATACACAACACAGCGATAACGAACTTTATTATTATGAACCTCTTTTAAAATTTCTAAAGCGTTGAAAGATTTCGGTGATTCGTTCATCCCATCGTGCCCCACTGGCTACTAACCCAAGAAAGTGCAGATAAAACAAAATCTAATTCAGATTCCACTGATGGCTTGAAACTCTTTTCTTCAACATATTTTTATATTTTATAGCTTCAGCATTTTCTAATGGATTATAAACATATTCAGGTGTTGCCATAACATCAAGATAATTATTGGTGTTAGTAATTTAAATTTTATACAATTTAATTTCCTCGGAAACTATTAAGTTCAGCACAGAAAAAAAGATAGCAATTAATAAATCAAAGCGAATTAATAGCTGAATAGCGGTCTCTAAAACAGCTTAGTTTAAATAATATCAAGCTCATAGAATGTTAGTCATTTCAATTATAATTTTATTTAAAGCAGAATCATTTAAGAAATGGTTCTGCTTTGGTATTTCAAAGTGACTCAATTTAATTTAAATCGATGGCTGATCTAATGCCCTAAAAGGTAGAATTACTAAGGCAAAGTATCCGATGGACAAGAACTTTTCGGAATATTTACTGTAGGAATAAGAAACAGAAAAAATACATCTGCAACAACTTAACCTGACAGCACAAATAATTTTGACAAACAAAGAGCAACTGCTAAATAACTTTTAATTTCTACAGTAAATAGTGTTAAATTTTGCAGAAACTTATAAAATTAACGCATTAAATTAAATCAATTGTGTGCTTAAACACATCATCACTATATAATGGCAATTTAATTACAACCTCTGTGCCATAGCCTAGTTGTGATGAAATACTGATACCACCACCCCAACGTTCTACTGTTTTGTATGCATTATACAATCCTAAGCCTAAACCTGAATATTTTGAATTAGTATTTTTGCCATAACTGAATCCAAACGAACCTACTTTTCGTAGTACCTCTCGAGGCATACCAATACCATTGTCTTTAAGTGAAATAATAATATTTTTCTTGTTTTTTCTAACTGAAATATGGACTGTCAATAATTTATTAGAGGCTTCTTTTGAATTATTGATTAAATTTGAAATTATTCTACTAAACTCAAGACTATCTCCAACACACACATCATTATTGCTTATATTGCTTTCTATATGAATTATCAAATCAGAGTATTCAACCTTTTTTTGATTAACAACTTTATCAATAACATCAACTATATAAATTTTTTTATGCAAACCCACAACCGTTTGCTCAAGTAATGTGGATGATATTCCATCTATTGCCTGAATCGCGCCAATAAGAAGTTTTTTTTCTTCAAATTTAATATCAATTTTATTAGATAAAATATTTAATATTGATAATGGCGACCTCATATCATGAACGATTTGTTTAGCATTTTGAACTTTCTCAGCCATCAAAGTTTTTAATGCATAATCCATTGAATATTTACGAATTTCTATAAAAGTCAGCAAAATTACAACAAAAGGAATATAAAACTTAACCATAAAGTATGACGAAACTAATTGCCAAAAAAGGAACAAATCATTTAACTGAAAAAGAAATAAAATAAAAAAAACAGGCACTAAAGATACTCTTTCTACCCCCTTGAGATGTTGCCAAGCTAAAGCTAATCCGTATCCCATTGGTATTGCCACCAATGGTGCGGCTATTAAAATAATTTTTTTAGCAAGCTCATATGAAAACATACCTTGAACGGCTAATACAATATACGTAGTCAGCACTAGTAAATATAGTCCAAAAATAATACGAAAAAATAAATTGAAGTAATTTTGTCTGTTTAATATTTTTTGAAATACAAGAAAAAGCATTAAATCCTGTAATAACCTTAGCGGAAAATGAACTATACCAGATAATACTTCTGGATGAAAATACTCTCTAGGCACTTCGCTAAAGCTAATTAGATATAATGTTGAAACAAGAGAGTAAATCAAAATATAAAAAATATTTTTTCGTCTAAGGACTAAGAATGTAAACACACCCAAGAAAGAAAATATAAGTAAAAAATAAGCACTAAATAATGTTATACCTGTTCTTATCATCCAATCTTTTTGCGCTAAAAACCGTGCCTCTTTGTAATTTGTTATAATAATATTTTGATTAAGAAGACCCCATTGATATTTGTTTAAATCAAATACGTTAACAGTTATTATATTTTCTTCTTTTTTAAGAAACTCTGACGGTAATAAAATTAAGCTGGAGTCATGTGAAATATAATTTTTTTCACCTTGTAATAAATTTGTTAACAAATGGCCATTTATTTCGATTGAGAATGTATCACTTACAAACCCTAAAAAAATATAACAATTATTCGTAGATACACAATCTAGTTGACTAGTGCTAAAAGGTTTTGAAATATATTTAATACCACCGATATCTTTGACATTATCTAATGATTTATATAAGTCCCTACCATTTTCTATTGTTTCACATGCCTTATCTCTATCGCAAATAGTTGAGAAATTTATTGTTTGATTCGCTTGCGTTTTAAAAGTCGAAAGCAATAATCCAATTAATAAAATTGATTTCATTTTAGTTCTTCTGTACAAAACAAAACAGGCGTCACTGGACTTTCACTTGCATTTTGAAGACGTAAAGGAAAACCTACGAAAAAATACTCACCCTCTGGTACTTTTTCTAAATCTAACAATTCAAAAATAATAGCCTTAGTAAAAATAGTTTTATGAATAGGACGATCCACCCCACCAGGATTATAATCTGTTGACTTCCAAGATGTTCCAAATAAATTAAAATTATTATTTTTAACTAAAAATTCAGCAGCTTCTTTTGATAATGTCAAAACATAGTTCGGATCATGATAACCTTGTAAATTAGTATGGTATATTTCAGTAGAAATTAAAATTTTGTCAGGACCATTTTCTATCTTATGTCCGACAACCCTTTCTAAATTATCAATCAACTCTTGTAAAGTTATCTCCCAATGAAAAATACGCTTTTCTGAATTAATTAGTTTATAATTATTTCCTAAAAGCTTTATAACCAAACATGAACCATAAAAATAACTTGGATTTGAAAAGTATTGATCAATAGATTTTCCATTTTCAAGTACGTGCAGTGACCCTTCCGCATGCGTTAGACTATGCGGTTTTATTTTGTGCAAATCATAATTAACTGGCGGCAGCTTTCCTTCTTGAATTTTATGAATGCTTTGCTTTTCATAGACGGCACCTTCCATCCACATAATTTCCGTGTTCTCTACAATTTTTGGCGAAAGTATATAAGGCATGCATATAATTTTGCATCAAGTTATTCAACCAAGCAAACATTTCAAAACTCAGTCTAGTATACTTCCTACGTATATGGAAACCCTTCAAGCCCTCTGGGTTCTAGCAGCAGTTTTTCAATTTTTTAGGGATTGAGAGTTAGAATCTAATTTTTTCAAGCGTGTGTTTTCATCTCGCTTGACAAATGGTGCCCGGGACTGGACTTGAACCAGCATGCGGTTAAGCGCTACCACCTCAAAGTAGTGTGTCTACCAATTTCACCACCCGGGCAATGGTCAAATCCATTTAATCAAAGCCCAGGTTGTCGGTCAACTGATTCAATACTAATTAAACGTCGCAGAGATCCAGCCTTCTTCAGCTAATGCAGCAAGGTCTAATTGATCATCATTTTTATAAGCTGCTGGGTATTCTATAAGCAGTTTTATCAAATCTTCTGATGTAACTATACCGATCAACTCATCATCACCAGCAACAACTAAACAATTCAGCTTTTGTTCGATAAAAATTTTAGCAACGTCACTTACTGTTGTAAATTTTGAAACTGTTTTAACTGGAGAGCTCATAACCATCTTAACATTAAAACCTGTAAAACGAGTATCAACGTATTTCAAAGCACTAAAATCACTTTTTGATAAAATCCCTACTAAATAATTTTCGTTATTGACGACAGGCAAGTGTCTGAAGTTGTGATTATTCATAATGTCATTTGCATCCATCAACGACGCATTTTCATTAATATAAACGACGTCTTTAGTAAATAATTTATTAATACCTTGGTTCATAGTTCCCCCTTTGTTATATTCACATTATAAATCTCACCTGCTTTACAAATATGATTGGCATCATAATTAAGGAATATTTATGAAAATAAAATTTCTCGGCGCAACAGGAACAGTTACAGGATCAAAATACGAACTCAACCACGATGGCTTGAAAATTTTAGTTGATTGCGGTCTTTATCAAGGTCCAAGAGATTTGCGCGATCTCAACCGTTTACCCCTTGAAAATGTTCACAAATATGATGCCGTTATTCTAACACACGCGCATATTGATCACTCTGGATATATCCCGTGTTTAACCAGACACGGGTATCGAAATAAAATTTACTCGACTGAAGCAACTTATGAACTTTGCAAAATATTATTAATCGATGCTGCAAAACTACAAGAAGAAGATGCTAAATATGCTAATAAAACAAGATATAGTTCTCATTTTCCCGCTGAGCCATTATACACAGAACTTGATGCTCTCGAAGCATTAACACTATTTTCAACCTGCGTTTATAAAAATTGGAATAAATTAAATTCTAATTTGCATTTTCGCTTTATCAGAAACGGACACATTCTTGGATCATCTTGCATTCAATTTAAATACGTTGAAAAGACAAAAGAAGAACGAATTCTCACATTTACTGGCGATCTTGGCGGCGGAAGATCTCAAGTTATTCGTACGCCAGAAACTATCGAACATACTAACTATTTAATCTCAGAATCAACTTACGGAGATCGTCGGCTGAAAAAACTTGATGAAAATGAATTTGCTCAAGCCATCGAAAAAGTCTATAAACGTGAAGGTACATTAATTATTCCGGCATTTTCAGTTGGAAGAACACAAGAAATTCTTTACTTAATTAAAAAATTGCAAAATGAAAATAAAATTAACTCTAAGATACCCGTCTACTTAGATAGTCCGATGGCTGAAAAGGCTTCAAAAATTTATAGTAAATTTCCGCAAGAGTTAAAACTGACTGATCAAACAGAAAATGTTTCTCAATTTTTTATACCAACCAATTTTCGCATTTGCGAAAGTACTGATGAATCAATGTTATTGTGTATGTCTGATCAGCCTAAAATTGTTATTTCAGCTTCTGGTATGCTTCAAGGTGGACGCGTCATGCATCACTTAAGAACTAAATTGCCCGATGCTAAAAATGCTGTCTTATTTACAGGGTATCAAGGACAAGGGACCAAAGGTTTAATTCTCAAAAATGGTATTTCGAAAATAAGAATACATCATCAAGAGGTTGATGTTGAAGCTGAAATAATTGTTTTAGACTCACTAAGTGCACATGCAGATTCTGATGAGCTTATTTCTTGGTATAGAAATTTTAAAAATGTACCAGATAAAGTTTTCTTAACTCATGGTGAAACACAATCTCTATCAGCATTGCAATATAGAATTAGACACGAATTAAACTGGAACTGTGAAGTTCCAGTTCTTGATGCAGAGTATGATCTCTAGTTATTTAGAGATCATACTCTCATACTTTTTAATTTGTTCTTGGACATTTTTAGGAATATCAGTACCACGTGAACCCGTATACGCCTCTTTTTTCATTTGTTTATACAATTCTAAACATCGGGGCGCCGCTTTTGATTTTGTATGGTTTTCAATACACTCTTTGAGATATAATTCGGGCGTAGAATCAAACATTGTCGTTCGATATCCGCTCTCTGTCATAGCCAAATAATACAAAAGCCAAGGCTTTAATTTTTTATTTTCATTTTTTTCCAACAGCTTAAAAAGAACCTGACTTGTTTCTAAATCAACAATTGTTCTTTGTCTTGAAAAAGTATAATGGCTTGCGACATTCTCACGTTCTTTAACAAATTTTTCTAAAGACTGTACATCTTTAACTTGAACATCCTCAACAACACGATATTTTTTAACTTTTAAGTAATTTTTCCACGCAGACAATGAGTGATGAATGTACTCAGGTAAAGATTTATTTTGCGATAACTGTTCAAATACTTTTTCAGTTTGAGCGTCGTCTCTAAGAACGCGAACATAATAATAAAGTACTTTTTGCAAACTCGTCTCTAAACTCTCAACACTTTCTTTATTCTGTGGATACGTTTGAATGATTTGTTTATAGAGAGGTAATGCCTGATCATAATTGCGTACTAAAAATAAAAACTCAGCTTGAGAAAATGAAGCCGCTTGACTAGTTGATTCTAATTTGAATTGAGTTTTTTCAAGTCCTTTTTGCGTATGACAAGCAAAACATTGATTTAAATTAGATTTTAAAACCCAGTAACTATAATCGCGAAAACCGTCCTTATAAGTCTCAAAAGCCTCATTTAAACCTTCAGCTAATTGATGTGCTCTAAATTTCATGTCAGCACTCTGTGCAAACTTTTCTTTTTTCAATGCAATAGTTTTATCTTTAAAATTACCTATTAAAACTAAAACTTGATCAGCATTTTTATCACTTAGATAGTCGGACTTATTTACAATATAATTTTGCAATTTCGAGATTGAATCAAAAAAATCCTGCATATGCGGCCTAACAGCTACAGCCCCACTCACCACCGTAGTCTGACTTGCTGCATGTAATAGATTTGATACAAATAATAATCCGCAAACGATAGATATCTTAAATACCTGAATCATAAAAAACCCTTCCTTGAATTTATTAGAATATTAGATCATAATCGATTAAGCACGTAAACTAATTCTTCACCGTTTAAGCTTAAGTATAAGTTAAGAACGTTTTCACTAACTGAATAAGTAGTTTTAGAAGTTTTACCAAGAACCATATCCGGATCACTTGAACAACCAAAACTATTTTCTGGATCAACCCAAACGACTGTTTGATGAATGACGCTATCGATAATGCTATAATCCGCTATACGAGTGCAATGAGACCCATCATCATCTCGGACCCACGATAATTTGACCTTATTATTTTGTTCGAATTCGAAAGTAACATGCAAATCAGGGTTAGGTTTTTGAAAATAATTTCCTTGATAATGAAAGCCAACATAACTCCATCGACCGATGAGTGAATCAACTCCGACAGATGCAAATAAATTTAATGATGTTGCTAAAATCAAAAAAAAGATTTTCATTATTCACTCCATTGCTTAATAAGCTCCTGCGATATTTTCAAGTCCGCTCCTTGTAACTGAGACTCGACAACTTTTTGCAGTTCCACTGCAAAATCGCTTAAAGTTGAGGCCGGTGTCAAACGTTTTAACGTAGAAACAGCAATATCAAGAGATCTTTCTTCGCCGAGTTTTTCGCGCAATTTCCACAACACACTCGAAACAATAGCTGAATCATGATATAATCCACCATTTTTCTCTTTCATTGTCACTAATGTCGAAATTTCACGTTTAAATGCAGCTTTCTTATAAGCCACTTCTCCAAGTCGTGGGTTTTTCAATTGAAAGCAAGTTAGAAAATCAGCATAACCTTCATTGATACTACCGCCTTCATTTTGATATGGCAAAGAAGCCAAAACAGCAACAGCTGCGTGACCTGCTTCATGCATTACAATCGACGGATCTAATGGTATCTGAGAAAAAGCAACATCATCCCCAGAACCTAGACGAATTGTACCATTAAAATAAAAAGCAGCGTTTGTTTTTTCCGGGTATCCTAAATGCGTAATCACTTTAACATTTAAATAATCCTGAGGTATTTTTAATTTTTCGATAAACCAATTCAGCGACTTACTGACATAGTAATACACTTGCACTTGATCAAATTTTTCATCTGGTGGATTAAATATTAAGGGCTCATTTAAGTTTATTTTCTGATTTGATTCAGATATAATTGAAATCAGACTAGCAGGTTGTGCTGATTCTGTATCAAGCGACGTTTTTAACAAAACCGTCATTAATGGCGTCAATTTAGGCCCTTCAGGATAAACAAGAGCACGAGTTTGACTAAAATGCGAACTCACTTTATCAATGCGAATAAGATTCATATCTGTATCAAATACGTATGACTCAACTTCTTCATTGTTTAAATTAAAATAAAATTTGATTACAGGTTTTAACTGATCGTGTATAAAGTTAACTTTTAGCTCAGGATCGTTAACCATACTACGCAGTTTTAACTGCGGTTCTTTTTTAAATAATAAATCAAGCCACTTAGAAGAAGAGACTTCTTTTAACTGAGAAATTTGTTTTTGTAACTTTAATGGTACATCCTCAAAATACTGAGCACTGACAAATTGACGTCCATTTTTTTGATAATTAATATTCTTAATATAAGATTCTTCAATTTCGACTCCAGAAAGCGATTGCTGGCTGATGGCCATGACATCATTTTTTTGGTCTAATTGATAAGTATTTACAACATGTGAAGCATGAATTTGAGGGGGCTCTTCCGAGCCCTCCCAATTTATTTTTTTGATGGATTGCGGTTTTGAACAACCGATCGCGATTAGAGGTAAAATAATTAAACTCTTTCTCATAAAACTACTCAACTACTAAAGATTTTTCTAAGTAAGTACCATCGCCATTTAAGAAACGTAAAGCATGCTTACCTGATTGTAATTTGCCTAATCTGATTTCTTTTGTAAATGGAACTAAAACCATTATACACATACCTTGCTCAACTTGCGCGACAGATTTCACTTCATGAGTGAATAAGTCTTTGTTCGTAACTTCAGCGCGACTCCATCTGTAGCAACCGTTTGGAAAAACACCGCTTGCAACTACATAAGCGTCAGCATCAGAATCAAAGCCACCAGGAATGTATGCATCGCTGATACCCACTTGAACTTCTTTATATTGTGGCTGTTCAGCTTGAGCAACTGATAAGCTTAAAAATAAAGCAGATACCGCAGCTAAAGACAATTTTACTAATTGGTTTGATTTCATATATCCTCCCTGTAATCACCAAGCTATTGATTTTCTTGGTTTTTGTTTTTCTTTCTGAGGATAAGTTGACATGAATTTAAGAAATGAAATATGACATGGGTCATGAATATGGTGCATCAAAATTAAAAGTTACAAAAAGGTCTCTATGTCACTTTCGTTTAGGCTGCTTGATTTTGGTTTTTATCGACTTTGAGATAACGTGACAATATTTCCTCTAAGTTTTCTTGTTTAAGTGGTTTAGTTACAAAATCAGTCATTCCGCATTCAAAACACTTTTCTTTGATCTCTTTGAATGCATTAGCTGTCAACGCCACTATAGGCAGACTGTTTTTTTCATAATCATCCAGCTTACGAATTGCCTCTGTCGCCTCGTAGCCATTCATAATAGGCATCTGACAATCCATAAATATCAAATCATATTTATTTGCTAATATTTTCTCTACTGCAATTTGGCCATTATCAGCTATTTCGACTATATAGCCCATTTTCTTTAACATTGCTGAGGCTACAAGTTGATTAATTGAGTTATCTTCAACAAGTAATATTTTTTTAATCGAGTCATTGGGAACTGTTTCAGTTGCTCCATTAGTTTTAGCCGAGACACGCTCTTCTTTTTGTAATTCTCCAGCATGAACGAGCTTTTTATCAAAATCATTTAAAGTTTCCTTGAGTGAATTTAAAAGAAGAGGCAAATGCTGAACTGTACAAACACGTGAGTCAATCGACTCACCAATAGCAACTAAATTTTTAACTTGATCTATAATAATGATTTTAGAATTATTCCGCACAGCTGTATTTAAAATTAAATCTTGTGTATTGCGATCCAGATTTGTCCATCTTGCACCATCAAAAAATATACGTTGGTACTGACCAATTTCATCAATATTAACCACTTTACCAAGTTCAATATTTTTTTCATCACACAAATAACTTAAATTTGTGCGCAGCGAATCTTGAATTTTTGAATTTTCCGTCAAAATTAAAACTTTACGATTTAAATCTTTATTGATCACACTAACTGCTGGTTGCTGCGTTGCTTTTTCCATCGGGATAGTTACTGTAAAAGTTGACCCCTCAGCCTCGACTGATTCAACTGAAATCGTTCCAGTCATCGCTTCGATAATCGATTTTGTTATAGTCAATCCTAAACCCGAACCACCATATTTACGATTATCAGAAACATCTGCTTGCGAAAAAGAATCAAAAATTGTCTTTAGTTTCGCTTTTGGTATACCAATACCACTATCTTTAACACTAAATTTAAGTTCATTATTTTGCAGTTGTACATATACAGCAATGTAACCCTTTGGTGTAAATTTAATGGCATTACCCACTAGATTAGATACTATTTGTTTAATTTTTGTTTCATCACCAATATACAAACCTTGAATATCAGGACTAATAAATAAATCAAAGTCTAACCCTTTAGCGTAAACAGGCTCTGCAAGGCTAGTTAAAATCGACTCGATTGATTTACGAAGATCAAAATTTCTTTTTTCAAGTACAAGCTTGCCTGCTTCTATCCGTGAAAAATCCAGAATATCATTAATAATCGACAGCAAAAAATCACCCGAATGACAAATAATATCAATCTGATCTCTTTGTAACGGATTTAACTCTGTATGCTTAATTAAATCCAACATTCCAATCATACCGTTTAATGGTGTTCGTAGCTCGTGGCTCATATTAGCTAAAAACTCTGATTTTGCTTTATTTAATCTTCGAAGTTCTTCTTGTTTGTCTTTTTCCTGTTGAATTTGATTTTGATTTTCCTTTAAAGTATTTGCGATATCTAATTTGACCTTATCAATGTACATATAACAACGCACATCGCCAGATTGGCTATCTAAATGACTACTATAAATTTCGTAATCAGATAATGTCACCGAACCCTCAATTGATCGAGGTGGAGTAATGCTGACCTCAGGAAAAGTTTTTTTCAAATATTCAAACGGTTTACCGACAGCGATATTAATTATTTCTTTAAATGTGTCAATAACATCATTCTTGTGATCTGAGAATATTTTTTCAATTTCAACTTCAGCAACTTGCAACCCTAACATCTTTAATGCTGTTACTTTTTTAAAGCCAATTATAAACTCGCCGTAAATTTGTCCCGTAAATAATATTGAAAAAAGAATTTCATCATCTTGCGTGAGTTGTTTTTGTGTATGTGGCTTATGATCAACTTCACATTTAATACTCAAGAGAGATTCTAAACTCTTGCAAACTGACTCAGCAAATAAATCATTTCCATGTCTAACCTCAAACTTTTTTAAATCTTGGACAACATCATGCTGATTCATATTAAGCAACCTCTTGTGTTTTTAATAAATCTGCAGCTAAAAACCCTTTAACCATTTCAACAACTTCTGGACATTGTTGTTGTTCATTTAATTTAATAAGATCTTTCGGGATAAAACCTAGAGCTCCAATTTTGTAGCATTGTTGAATAGTCAACTCATCACCTAAACTCGAACACATAATAACTTTAGCAGTCGGATTGTCTTTGATAATCATTTCTAAACATTCTTTTCCGTTACAGTTTGGCATCGTGATATCAAGTAGTACAAAATCTGGTTTTAGCTCTTGAAATTTGCGATACCCATCCAACCCATCGCTTGCTGTTCCGACAACTTCATAATTCTGATTTAAGACTCGGGTCAAAATTTTCTGAAAAACCTTACTGTCGTCCACTAATAAAACTTTGATCATATTAAATCCTTTAATATTGGCTACCTTGAAACCAGTTTATGTTTTCAAATAATAAAAGTAGATTGTTTGCTCGAATAATCTAATAATGAGACGATTTTGATTATGAAATCCTGACAAAACCACGATATTACAACCAAAAAACCAGTGCCATTTTTTGTTACAGAATCAAGGATCTATACAGCGTTTTTAATCCTAAATATCAGTATCGCCATTAAATAAATTATAAGTGATTTAAAGAATCTGAACTTCGGCCAAGTGCTTGCATATGTCTTATAGACGTAGTTGAACTCAAAATAACAGAGGCTTTCATGTTGAATTGGATGTTGGACAAAAAATCGAGTATTTCTTTACTAATTGCTTCTTTGTTAATAACAACAAGCTCACAGGTCTGGGCAAAAAATCAATGCTCTCAACTTTTTGTAGCAGCAAAAGAGCCTTATCAAGAATATTATCAAGCAAAGCAATCAACAACTGATATTCTTTTTAAAATTTTTAAAAAAACAACAAGTAATCCAACAAATCGTCGTCAAGAATCAAAAAATACAGTCAAAGGAATAGATTACAATTCAGTTTACCAAAATTTAGTCACAAAATTAGCTATTGAAGGAATAACTGTCGGCATCAGAGATGCGATCACAGCTGGATACTATAATGTTACTAAAACATTTTACTCGCGACAGATACGTTTTTCACCAAGCATGGTTCAAAAAGCTGGTTTTTCTACTCACAAAGAAATTCGTGGAGTTATTCGGCAACGGAAGTACGGTCTTGTTAAAACCGATCAAAAAATTGCGTTAAAAAACATGATCGTAAGCGATTTCACTCAAGAATATTCTTTTTATGAGTTTAAATTCAAAGATCCCGAATTCGAAAATTCAGTGCTCAAACCACGCGCCTACATCGCTGATTTAACGTATAAGCGACTTGTGCGCGAAAAAATATCAAACGAAGATAAAAACCAAATCATACTAGACATATTAAAACTAAAACCCAACAAATCTCTCACCGTTGATGAAGTCACAACATTTGTTGATTTACTGTTAAGCCTGAAAGATGCTGAATTTAATTTCGATCCAGTTTTAGTTAGTTTTTATAATCGAACATCTAAGTCTGTGCGTTTTATGAATGATAAAACAAAGGATATTTTTGAGGTTCAAATCACTGAAGATAGTTTTGTTTCTGCCTACCGCCAAACACAAAACCAAAAATTTGAACCTGTTCTAGCCCACAATGATGATACCGTTGTGATTGAAACCAAAGTTCCAGTTGATCAGCTCTACTTAAAATTACCTGATGCTCGAGCAGACTATATTTACCAAAAACAGTCGATAAAAGATCTTGAATTAGTTCCAGGCTTTAAAGCTTTTCTTGAGTTCAAAGCAGATCTAGCGAACAGTCATGTCGAATCCGCTATTGTCAACAATCATGTTATTATCTATCAAGCCAATAAAGGCAAAAAAGGACTTTTGCAGTCTGTGAATGCGTTTAGCACTGAAAATATCTCTTTAACACCGTAGTTACGACCGTAAACAAAAAAAGCTAGTCAAATTTGACTAGCTTTTTATATAATATTTCAAAATCTGATGAGATAAATAACTTATTCGTCTTGTCCAGCCTGAGACTGTAACGATCCACTTAAAATTGCTGCTAATGTCGTACAAGTCGACATTTTGTGTTTATACTCAATAGCCTTTTTAGCCATTGCATACTCTTGAGGCTGGCTTTCTTCACTTAATTTAAGCTGCGATAGATCCTTATCAATAACCTGCGCCTCTCTTTGAAGTTTCGATTCAACAAAGGATTGAGCTCTTAAAGCAATTCTCTCTTTAATTTTTTCACAATTTTTTGAATAATTATCTGCTGAAATCATTGTGTCGTTTAAAACATTAACTAGAGCTGTTTTAGATTTAGGATTTGCAGATGATGAATTATCTAAAGATCCGACCAATAAACCCAACTTTGTCGATGTTGCATTAAACAATGCTCGTTGACCGTTCAAGGTTTGAATTTCAGACATAACATCAGCTGCCTGAATCGATACGCATAGTCCAATACATGACAAAAAAGGTAAAATTGAATACTTTTTTAACATACGTACTCCTCTTAATAAATACATTTGATTTCAATTCGAGATTAGTTCGTTTAAAATCTCAATCACAAATGATTCAAACGCTATGCCGAAAAAAATTAAATCTAGACTACCCTTTTATCCTTACAACTGGCCTAATAGTTATGTCGTTAATTTAATTTTAAGGAAGATTAATTTAAAATGAATTTAAAAAACATTATTTCATCATCAATTGCTGCTTTAACTGTGCTTAACTCAACTCCGATACTGAACGCTCACTCGCAAAATTCTGATTCTGAAAAACTAACCCCTATATTAGCAGATTTGCAAATTCTAAAAGCCGCAGGCATTCCAATTATGTATAAAGATGAAGAATCACAAGTTGGATATGCGATTGTTACTGGTGCTGCCGAAAACCGTATATCCCAACTCGCACACTCACGCGGACGCTGCGGAAATTATGAAGCTTTACCTCAAATTCCACAAAATATTAATGAAATACAAAATCAGTTTTTAGCACTTAATGCCCTTAACAAAAAAAACTACATGTTGTCTTTTGCCGAGCCTATTCAAAGACAAGAAAATCCAGAGATAACATCAGCACTCAATGAGCTTAATGCTGATAATATTCGCGAGACGGTCATGTTTTTATCAAGTTTTAAATCTCGATATAACAAACTCAGCGATCCTAATCAACACATTGGTCCTTTCATTCAAAAGCTACAAGATATAACAAAAAATGCAACATTTCCGGTTTCTATTGAGACTGTTGATCACACATCAACAAAGCAAAAATCAATTAAGTTGACTATTCGCGGTTCAGAAAGACCAGATGAAGTCATAGTTCTTGGCGCTCATCTAGATTCAATTAATGGCTGGGGTAATCAATCTGCAAAAGCACCTGGCGCCGACGATAATGCATCTGGATCATCCTCTTTAGTTGAAGCTCTCAGGGTTATTTCTTTACAAAAACAACCGCAAAGAACATTAGAGTTTTATTGGTACGCTGGCGAAGAGTCAGGATTGCTTGGCTCGGCAGAAATTGCCGAATCATCTAAAAATGCGCAAAAAAACGTAATTGCTGTCCTACAATTAGACATGACAATGTTCCCAGGTGACGGCGAAGGTATTATTGCGAGTATTAATGATTTTACAAGTGCATGGCTTAGAGATTATCTCGTTAGCATAAATCAGATTTATATACATGCGACTATAAAAGATGACAAATGTGGTTATGGTTGTAGTGATCACGCTTCTTGGTATCGTAGAGGTTACCCTACACTGATGCCGACAGAAGCACGTTTTAATTCTATGTTTAACGATATCCATACAGATCGTGATATCGTTTCACCTATAATGAGCTTCAATCATGCTTTGCTGTTCTCTAAAATAGCTTATGTTTTAGCTATGGATTTAGGTAATTCTCAGTTGTCACAACCGAATTACTGATTAACGCATTTAGTCTACTTGATCTATTCTCGAAATAAATATTCAATTTTAGCAGGTTAATTTTCATGAGGGGGAATTATGAAAAAGCCTGCTCCTTTGAACAAAATCTCTCGCTTATTTATTCTGACCTTAATCTGTCTCGTAACTGCTATCTCTTGCGTTGATAGCTTTAAAACAAATAAGAGAATCCCGACAATTCCAATAGATAATGACAATCAACAATCGCCAAAAGATTTGCCACACCAAGATTCCAACACGGATACAACAGCTGCAAAATTCAAATGCGTAGATCGACAAAATGATGAACAATATTCTCAATCACCTATTGTCATTCTCGTTTCAATTGATGGATTTAGAGCCGATTATTTACAAAAATACAAACCAACAACGCTTTCACAATTAGCTAAAGCTGGACTATATACAGAAGGAATGCGTCCAAGTTTCCCAACCCACACTTTCCCTAATCACTATTCGCTTGTGACAGGTTTAGCACCAGGCAATCACGGTATCGTCAGCAACAAATTCTATGACAAAAAACGTGGTCAATTTTACAATTTTATGGACCCAAAAACCGCCGGTGATCGCACGTGGTACAAAGGTGAACCGATCTGGAATACTGTCGAAAGACAAGGGATGATTTCAATGACCTATCATTGGGTTGGATCAGATGCGAACATTAACAAAAAAGATCCAACTTGTTTTATAGGCTACGATCCGGATATTAGCACAATTGATAAAGTTAATAAAACAATCGAGTGGCTGAATTTACCAACTAACAAAAGACCACATCTCATCACGATCTATACTTCAATTGTAGATTCGGCCGGTCATAAATATGGACCAGACTCTAAAGAGGTCGCTGATGCTATTTACGAAGTTGATGCAGCTCTTGCGCAATTAAATACGTTTATTCAATCAAGTTCGTTACCAATAAATTTAATTATTGTTTCAGACCATGGTATGGAAAAAATTGACAACACTAAGATTATTTACTTGAGTGATTACATAGACCTCACTGGCTTTAAAATGAGCGATCGAGGAGCTGTTACAATGCTTTATCATGATAACGCCGAAACGATTGAAAAAGCTTATCTTGTTTTAAAGAAACATGAAAATCATTATAAAGTTTATCGTCGCAATGAAACACCAGCGGAGTTTCAACTTAACGATCAAGATCGCATCGGAGATCTTGTCGTTATTGCCGATATCCCGTATTTTATTTTAGATAAATCCTTTACTGCGACACCGCTTGCACTAAACTCAGCAACGCATGGATGGTCATTTCACAATCCATCAATGAAGGCTTTGTTTATAGCGCATGGGCCACAACTTAAGAAAAAACAACTTATCCCTGAATTTCAGAATATAGATGTTTATCCGTTTATATTAAAAATACTCGGACTACAAATAGATCAGCCGATTGACGGACAAGCAGCCTCACTAGAAAATTACATTGTTCGCCCGACAAATAAATAATCTAAAAAACAACAACTACGAGAAAAGAATTTTATTCATCAATTTCAGAATTTCGAGTACTTCAAGCCTGATATGCTCGACTTCTGTAAATTCAACAACTGTTTGTCTGTGTGCTATAGGGTTTCGAACGTCCTGAAGCCACATGAGTTTCTTTGCCAATTGTATACAATATGATTCATCTTCAATAACAGTAATGAGTGGTCGATTTAAGACCGTACTTTTACGCGCAAAGATTAATAAAACAATCGCCCATGCTCGCAAACCATCTAAAATTTTAAATTGCTCATTTATAATTTTATTAGACAAAAAGCCCTTAGCGATTAATCCCATTTTGTGAACAGGTAATGTATGAACAGTAAAGTTTTTTTCAAGCTGCAAAAGCTTGAGGATTTTATCACCAACAGGATAATCTTCTTGTAAACCTAACGAGTGAAAAACATTTTGAAAATCACTTAATTTAGATTCAAGCTTAGGTTGGAGAATTTTTTTTCCCAATTGTTTTTCGAGAACAATATCTATCGCTTTTGAATAACCTAAAATAATACTTGATTTATCAACAAAAGAATCAAAAAGCTCGGGATGTTTAAACGGAACTTCAGCGGAACGTAATGCTGATTTCGAGGCCTCATCAAAATGAATATAAGATGGTATAAGTTTTTCAAATGCAGTATCTATTGCGATCAAATCAGCTTCGGTTGGCTTAATTTTATTCAAAGAAAAACTTTTCTGATTCTGTAAAAGTTCTGTTTTAAAATCCTGCAATAAAAGTAAAATATCCTCTTCATCTTGACTAGATCGATCTTCAACATTGATTTTCTTTAAAATATCACCAACCTGAACAGCAAAATAATCAGTGTCATTTTCAGGAGGATTAAAATCACGCGTAATTTTTCGCACAATATCAATTTGGTTATAGTGATCCTGCAGAAAATCGAAAACAAGACGTTTAGCACGATTACCGGGTAATTTAAGTAATGCATCTAAAGCGCGACCTGATAAAGAAGCAGATTTAGAATGTAAAAAAACTGCAAGTTTATCGGCCAACGTTTCGTCATTAAATACTTGTAAAGCCAAAACAACATGAAATTGAATAATTAAATTTTCCGATTGAGCAAGACTGAGAACATATTCTTTAAATTGAACTAACTTAAAATGGCGAATAACTTTAAGTAATCCAATACTCATATCATCATTATTTTTAACTAAACTCAATTTTTTTAAAAATTGCTCTAAGTTTTTAGAGATCTTATGCTCAGACGAGTTTTGTAATAAAACTCTTAATAGTGATACTCCTTGTTCATGATCAATAGTATCTATTTTCTTTTCAATCTCACTTACAAAATAAGACGATTCAACATTTTGGAAATAAAAATATACACTCGCTTTAATCTCATGATCTAAATATAAACTCAAAAACTCAGAATTCAGTTTGCTTGATTTATATTTAAAATGACCGAATAAACGAATAATTCTCGAATAAATTGCCTTTTCAATCTCAAGACCAGTAGCTTTAAATAAAAATTTCTGCTTGTGCTGATCAAAGGTCAATTTCAAAATAAAATCCTCAATTTCTTTCAAAATGAGATTAAGGGTTTTTGTTTGAGATTTACACGTCAATAAATACTCATGCACAGTATTGATTAACAAAATTTGAACTGAGCTTTCACTTTGTAAAAAATCTGAATTAAATAAATCTTTGACAAATTTATCTGTATGCACAGAACAAAAAAGTCGTGCTGATACATAAGATTGATCACAAACATCATGCAATGTTTTAATGATTGTAATTAATTTTTCATTTTGATGGAATGATACGCTTGCCAAAAAAGACTTTTGCTCTTGAATACTATTCGATATCATAAGATCAAAATACTTTTTATATAGTTCATCGATATGACTCGACTCAATACGACTTAGTATGTCAAAAATCTTTCTAAATTGATTTGATTCCGCTAGTAAATCAAAAGCTAATTGTAGCTCGTCCGATGTAAATGCATTGAACTCTAAAAGCAATGCTGGATGAAATTGATCGTTATTTATAATTTTATTTAAATAATCTTCTATTTTCCAACCACTCCGAAACAAACACTGATTCTTTGCATTATTAAATATCTGATACTCAAAAGAATCACTTTTAAAATATATCTCTAAATCATCAAAATCTTTTATGTTTTTAGTTATTTTCCCAAGACTCACAACTGCACTTAATGCGACGTCACGGTAAACTTTGTTTTGAGCAATTTGTTTCAACAATCCCACCGAGGGCAGAGCTTTTAACTCTCCTAAACAGAGTACTAAATTTTTAACCAACAAATTTTGTTGGTTTTTATATCCCTTTTCCAGATCTATTAAAAAATGCTTGAGCAAAGATCGATCAGCTAATTTTCCTAACGAAAGAGCACATGCTGGCTTTAAAGTTAAATCTCCAAATAAATACAAATGGCATAGAAAACGTGATGCTAGAAAATTTTTCGTTTCACCAAGTGTATAAATAGCCGCTTCAGCAAGCGGTAAATCGTCACTTTGTGCTGCAATAGTAAATAAAAAATCTAATGATCTAATATCTGTATATACAGACATGGCTTTGATAATTTGAAATTTGGTCTCTCGCCAGCCGCACTCATTATAAACATGTATTAACTCACGAATGCTATCAGAATTCTGCCCGGAGGCCAAATTTGTAATAGCTTTCAATCTGTCGTCAGAATTTAATGAATGATATTGAGATCTTAATTCCGAAATATAGGTCTGCTTATGCATTGATGTCATAACATCAATTATGTTTTTAAATTCCAGTAAAATCAGTCTTATTCAGAACTACATCGGTCAAAAGTCTTAATCCGTCAGCATCAGATTGATCAAAACGATCTAACTCTGGTGAGTCAACATCAAGGATTCCAATGAGACGATCATTTAAAAACAGTGGCACAACGATTTCAGATCTCGAAGCACTATCACAAGCAATATGCCCCGGAAACTCATCAACATTAGCTACAATTATTGTCTTTTTCTGTTCAGCTGATGTTCCACAAACTCCGCGCCCTACTTTAATTCGCATGCAAGCAGGCTTACCTTGATAAGGACCTAAAATAAGCTCTTGATCTTTATAAAGATAAAAACCGACCCAATTAATTCGAGGCAAATGATCAAACAGCAATGCAGAAACTTGTGATAAGTTTGTAAACCAATACTGATCAAGATGATATTGTAGTTCTTCAATCAAAGTTTGGTAAAATTTATTTTTATTAGTGTAATCAATTTGTTGAAAAGTATAGCTCATGTATTTTATTTACTTTAAATCTCATCAGAATGACAGTGAAAATCCGAACATCTGTCACAGATCTTAATCCTATCAAAGCTCGACCTTAGGTGAGTATCAATTAACCTCAGCACCTGTCATAATGAATTACATCTAGCAGGGATAAAAAAACATGCGCAAAATACAAAGCTTGGCTCAAAAATCTATAATCGCATTACAAATAACATCTGTGATTGTATTTATGAGTTTTACATCAAACAAAGCAAGTGCCGCAGCCTTTATCATCGAACCAGGGATAGGATATAAACAAGAGATCATAAAGCTTACAGACAAAAACACCAAACTCGCTACACAGCTGTCATCAGGTACGCCAGTAGCTTCTCTTAAGTTTCATCTCTATTCATCGACAGGTGTCAGTATTAGTTTAGCCGGAGAATATTCAAAAGGACAAACTGAACTCGAGCCTTTAGTTGAACCAAAACCTGAATTTAATCACTTCATAGGATCGTTTCAACTTGGCGTTAGCGCAATGGATTCTATGAAAATTTATTTAGGTTATGCACCCGTTAATAATTTTGAAACGCAAACAAGTACATCTTTTACAGGCTTCAAACTCAAAGGCTTAACCTACATTGCAGGAATAGCCCTTTATCCATACAGAAGATTTGGCTTAAACTTTCAGTACAACATGAGCACATATAGCGAAATTAGTGGAAAAAACTATGCATTAGGCACCGACACAGCTCTCTATTATGAAAAAATTGATTCACAAGATTTTAGCGCCGTTTTATCTTATATGTTTTAATTAAAATAATAGTCCACTTGCAAATCTCATAAAAAAAAGGGAAGCATCCTGCCTCCCTATCATAAAACCCTAATTAGAACCTGTTTTAATTTACTTAATTTGAAATTCTTTGACTATAAGCCAACTGCCATTTGAACAGCTTTATCAGCCTGAATCATACCAGCACCATATTCATTATTTGAATTCGGTGAAAGTGGCACCGCAGTTTGTTTGATGATTTGTCTAACTTGCGCCGGAGTCAGTTTTTTGTTAGCAGACTTAATCAACGCTGCAACACCCGCAACATGTGGAGTCGCCATTGATGTACCATCAAACATAGCATAGTCAGAAGCCGACGTAATAACCGATGCAGCGGCTGATTGACCAGCACTCATTTTTTCAACTAAAGATTCGCCCACTGTTTTTTCAATCATAACAACAGCAACATTAAGCTCAGACCCGTCTTCAGTGATAGAACCTTGCATCAATCCAGCAGTATTGTTGTAAATCACTACACCAATTGCCTTTGCAGCTATTGCATTAGCAACTTTATCCGAAAATTTAATTTCACCACGACGAACGAGCGCTATTTTACCGGCTACATTCACTTTAGCAAAATCTTCCGGCTTACCTAGACCAGCAACAACTAACTCGCCAACTTTTGGAGAAGTAAATAATTTAGTCCCCGCAAAAGCAGAAGATCTAACTTTAGTTGCTTGACCATTTAAAGTAATCTCAACAATAGAATCACGACCAGTACCACGCGGCACTGTAGAAACAACAGCAGCACCAGGAGCTACAATTGATAACTCAGGGCCAAATTGCGAAAACACTGTGCGTGTCAATGTGCTATCAACAGCTCCGACAGCTATCACATTTGGTAAAGCTGCTGGATAACTAACACCGCAGTTTTGCATTTTCGAACATTTAGATTTGTCAGAAGAATAACCTTGATCACCGGCACTATTTCCAGATGCCGCAACAACAACAACACCAGCTGCTTCAGCATTAGCAACAGCCATTTGTTCAGCCGATGAAGTTCTTGGGCCACCAAGTGACATACTGATGACGTCTACTTTCTGTTTAATACCCCAGTTGATACCTTGAGCAACCGCAATGTTTGAACAACCTAAGTCACCACAAACACGACCCATTAAGATTTTCGCTAAAGGAGCTACACCTGTGAAACCAGTTTGATCATTATAAACGCCAGCTATAGTTCCCGCACAGTGCGTACCATGTCCTTCTTTATCGAGGAAATCTTCTGGGTTTGGACCAGCATCACTTTCAAAAAAGTTACGACCTTGCTCAAAGTTAGCTTTTAAAGATGGATGTTGCGGATCAATACCTGTATCTAAAACGAGTACTCTAGCATTTGCACCCGCTTGCGACTTATCCCATGCTGCACCAGCATTAACAGCGATGATACCCCACGGAGTTGCGTAGTTTTCTTTCAAAACCGGAACTGTTAACGAAGCAGAGTCGTTTACCACACCGCTTTGATCATCTTGTTGAGTCTGTAAAGCTAAAGCAGGACGAAAACCATTAACAGGTTTTGGTAATTCCCTAAAAATCTCACGCTCAACAACTGCAACTTCAGGATGATTTTTTAAATTTTCGATTTGAGCAGAATTTTTAGATGATAAAACCATACCATTGATATAGCTAAGCGAATCTTCTAGTTTTACTGAAGGACTTGCAGCTTCTGAATTCATATAGTTATTCATAGCTTTATATCCTTGCGAACTTTTATAAATAACTAAAAATCTTTCCTTGGCAATCGCCGGCACAGACAACATTAATACTGCAGTCGCTGCAATAAACGATGTTTTCAAAAAACCAACTTGGTTATTGTTATTTTGAACTGAAGCTTTCATAAATCCCCTCTTTCCTGAGTAGATCTTCTCATCCTTTTAACTGGACTTTGATCGGTAAAAAGGATTTGAACCCATTTTGGAACTGGTTGCAAAATGATTTTGAAAATATTTACAATTTTTTTATGCTGACTAAAAAAGTGAAATTATCTTAAATTGCCATCAGATTAGGAAGACTGTTGAGAACCAAATTAAACCACATACATAATATAAAATAATTACGTTTTTTATAAACTATAAGAAATTCTTATGGGTATGATTACAGCATGAGCACAAAAGTATATTCGCCGCGTCATATGGCGAATATACTCAACTATATAGTTCATAACAATGTCAATTGAACTAAGCGGCTTTTTTCTGACGATCTTCTTTAGCCTTAATCTGCTTTCGTAAGATCTCTTCTAATTTTATGTATCGATAAAGTTCACGATCAACATCTTGCAAATACGAACTAATACCTTTTTCGGCATAAGCTGCTGCTTCAGGCTGATCTTGAACGATAAGAGCTTTGAAAATTTCATTAGCTTTAGGATGTACACTTTGATCTGATACAAGCGTATCAAACATTCGTAATAAATTTTTAAGCTTGATGGAAATATTTTTTGCGTGATTTTGAATTTCAACAAGTTGATTTTCCAATAGCAAACTTTCAACTTCCTTCACTAAAACATCTGGCTCAAATGGCTTTTCTAAAATTCGATGAGCTCCTAAATTGTTTGCTCTGATCGTTGAATCTTTATCTAAATAACCAGACATTAAAATAAAAGGTATTTCAAACTGCAGTTTATAGGCTGCTTCAATCATATCCAAACCAGTTCTATTTTTTTCAAGCTTATAATCAGTGACAATGATATCAACAGGAACTTCATTAGGCTTGTGCTCACCTAAATAATTCAAAAATTCAGTAACGTTTGAAAAAGGTTTAACAACGTACTGATCTTCGAAAATTTCAACGTATGAATCCAAAATATCTTTTTCATCATCAACAATTGCCAAAGTTGGTTTTACAGCCATTTTAAGTTCCTATCTGAGTTATTCACTTTTGAGTTAATCAATTTCGATTTACAAACTATTGATATTTTAAGATTATATAAAACATCAAAAGACCTCAGAAACTTAACGGCAGATATTAAACTAATGTTGAGTTATTTATAAATTATTTTAAGCAGGTCATAAAAACAGCTTTATTAAAGTCATTAATCTAGTTCAGTAAAGATAGCTCTGTCTCACTCCGAAACAGAACAACAATTTCTTAACAAAAAGATGGATCAGAATAAATAAATTCCGCATGTAGCCGCTGTATCGCCTTCTCACCAAAAGACGAATCAACTAAGAAACAAAAATTATGTTTACTTGCCCCAAGACAAATCATGCGTACATTGATGTCTTCTATAGCTGAAAATATTTTCTTTGCTAAACCAGGGGTATGGTTAATGTTATTTCCGATCAAAGACACCAAGCTTAAACCATCTTCAATTAAAACATCAGCAAATTGTTGCAATTCTTCAATAAGTGCCGTGTTAGATTTAATTTCTCCGTCAATCGTTACAGAGACAGAAATTTCCGATGTTGTGATAGCATCAATAGAAATTTTAAAATCATTAAAAACTTTAAATATTTTAAATAAAAAACCATGTGTTTGTAACATTTCCGGAGTCGAAAGAGTGACAAGAGATTGGTTTTTTCGCAAAGCTAATGCTCGCATAAGAGGTGCTTCAGACACTTCTTTTCTCACCCAAGTACCTTTCAAGTGCGCATCAAAGCTTGAACCAACAAAAACCGGAATATTCTTACGCATAGCAGGCTCTACAGTAGCAGGATGCAAAACTTTGGCACCAAATATCGCCATCTCAGAAGCCTCTTTAAATGAAATTTCCGCAATCGATTTTGCCTGAGAACAAATACGAGGATCTGTTGTCGCAATACCTGGAACGTCAGTCCAAATCTCTAATTCTGCCGCATTCAAACCTTCAGCAAAAAGCGCCGCTGAATAATCACTACCTCCCCTTCCTAAAGTAGTCGAGTGGCCAGAAAAACTACGACCAATATATCCTTGCGTAATTAAAACATGACGACCTGGTTGGTAATTAGCTAAAATGACTTTCTGACAATTTTCTGCAATTCTACGAATATCGGGTTTAGCCTTACCATACTGATCATCTGTTGTAATAATCTCGCGAGCATCAACTAAAATAACCTCAGAACTTATCCCCTTTGACTTTAAAACATTTCTCATCGCTTGCGTGAAAAGCACTGAAGACATTCTTTCACCAAGACTCACTAAAATATCCATAGCACGTGGCGAACAGTCCTTTAAAAGCTCCATCCCTTTGGCGATTGAATGCATCTCAACAAAAAGCAACTCTAATTGCGATAGATCATGCAACTCCAAGTCGCGGGCAATTTGAGAGTGTTTATGAATACACTCATTAATCAAATACGAAGCTTTTTCTGCATCACCAGAAGCCGAGGTTTGCCCGATAGCGATTAATTGATTGGTTGTTCCAGATGTAGCAGAAACACAAACTAAAAAAGAATTTTGATTAACTGATACTTCTGAAGATCGTAACATACATGCAGCATCCCCCATAGAAGTTCCACCAAATTTAGACACTATCAATTTATTTTGATTTGAGTAATTATGCGAAGAACTTTTCGATGCCATGACATGCTCCTTTATAAATCAAAAGACGACATATTTAAGCAATGAATACGATTTATTGTCAACTACTCACATAAAATATCAACGAATGATCAAAAGAAATAAAGATCCATATAATCTATATCATGTCAGTTTTGAATTACTCTTTTTTTATCATGTTCAACACGCGTTAAGGCTAAATTTTGCATTTCTTTAGCTAAATAAATATTTTGACTCAGTAGATTATAAAAATCGTGACGAGAAAACTCAACTAATAAAGATTCTGAAACACTTACAACTGTCGCAGTTCGTAAACCTGATTGCACCATAAGCGAGACTTCACCAATAAATGCACCTTGATGTAATCGATTGATTGTTTTTTGCTTTTGTATAACATCTAAGTGACCCTGAATAAGTATATAAGCAGCTAAACTGATTTGTCCTTCACGAAAAAGCACTTGCTGTGGATGTAGTGACTTCATAACCCCTGAAAACGTCAATGCATCTAAGCAATCAGTAGGAAAATTTTTAAAAAAATCTGATTTCAAAAGAGCGTGCTGTATCCAAAATCTTTGTACAACTTGCGCAGCCTTATCAGAGTTTAAATACCGATCCATAAGATCGAATTGATAAGGAATAATTAAAACATCTGAAGCTTTCATTGCAACAACACTTGCTGTTCGTTTTTCACCGAAAAAAAATGCAGCTTCACCGAATACGCTTTGCGATGGCAAAAAACTTAAAAATTGGTGATGACCTGAATTTTCACGATAAACTGCAGCTTCACCCTTAAGTAAAATATAAAGATCACGATCAGTCCGCCCTTCATGGCAAATAAACTGTTCAGCTTTATACTGTTTGATATGGGCTTTAGATAATAACGACAACGCAAGTTCTTGAGGTAATGATCGTAAAAATGGGAGTTGCAACAACTCGTCTTTTTGATAAGAGTTTTGTTGATGAATTGAAGATGCTGCTGATTGCAAATTAATCTGAGAATTGTTCTGCAGTTTGATTTGAATGTTTTTAAAATAAAATTGAACTTCTGGATTAATAATCCACTGATTAAGAGCTAAAAATTGAATCATTAAATATAAAGCATTAAAATCAACAAGCCACCCCATATTGATGTACCGGATAACAAGCTCAGAAATTGACTCTTGATTCCTTAGCCCAGCTAAATACTCTTGTTGTATTGGGGTCAATTGTAACTGATCAAATCGACATTGAGGATGAAATTGTAATTTAATTTTTTCAATTTTCAAAATAAAATTTCCTTATTCAGTCTATTAAATCGCATTCTGGCTATGCCGCACATACTTAGATAAAGTTTTCTGAATCATATCAACTAATCGTGGGGAAATTTGTGCAGAGTTATGCCGAGCTTGACCTTCAGCTAGTATAACTTGCAGCATATTAATAATTTCGTCATGCTTGTTATAAATTAAAAGTTCGGCTGGATTATGTGATTGATAGTATTGCGAAATATGACATGCACAATAAATACCCGTATGCGATTCTAGAACAATTTTAGAGTTCATCATTTGTATGATTTTACCCAAAATATCTTGATCAATTGACTGTAAAGCTTGATTAATCAACAAATTCCCACGCGTTCGATACGATTGATCATTAGGAAATAAAAACGTATCATGATGTTCGTTAACAGTTTCAAAAAGATTTTTTTCAATTAAAACTTCAACAATCGCAGCATTCACGCGACCATCAATTCGACGCGAAACGGACAATAAACAATCTGTACAGGCCTGATTCCAATATTGCGGCGGAATCAACCTAGCACCTTCAGTTATTAAGTAAGTAAAGCTAATAATGAAACGATCGTTTATAACTGTTTTTTGTTCGAAAAGAATAATACTTTGAATGTAAGCATGTATAATTTTATCATTCGATTCACGCACTGAAATTTTCGATAAACAACTTAATATCAAATTAACTTTGTCAATTGAGGCTTCTGTTTGAATTTTATTAAATAAATAAATTATGTCAGAATTTGATCGAAAATATATCAGTTCATTTTCATCATTTTGATAACAATCATCAATAGACTTGAACTGATCAATCCAATAACCCGTTTGCGAATTCATATTTTTAAATTCAAAATGACGAATAGTTTCAGGCAAACGAATTAACCCTTCAAGTGCTGAAGCTTGCGATTGCAATATTGATAATATATTTCGATCTTTTAACTGCACAACATCCATTAGACGAGTTGTAAAAGTCAAAGCATCACCTGAAAAGCCATAGCCTGACATCCTCTTACTAAAAACTATTTCAGACGAGCTAATTGCACTTTTGAGTGTAAATTTCCTTTTTTCCAGACCTGAATTAAAATCGAATTCAACCTCTGAAAACTCGCGCATTAGATCACGACAATAAGCTGCCGCTAGTTTTTCAGAATCCTTACCTTTAAAAACAACAACAAGCTCATCACCAATTGATTTTTCAAATAATCCCTGATACCGAAACAGCAATTCACAACCAAACTGCTCAAGATTTTGAGTCAATTTTTGAGTACCTGCTTTATCTCCTAAAGCAATCACTTTTGAAAAACCATTTATATCGACTTTTGCAACAGTACCATTAAATGCGTAGGGAATTGTTTTGGATTTCTGTTTGATTTCATTCAAAATACTATATTCTAATGATGTTTCCAGCAGATCAATATCTTTTTCTAAGCGATCCACTTCTTGAATGATTTCCTTTGTGGCTAAATCAAGAATACGCAAATCTTGTAATTGTAAAAAACCAAACATTTTTTTAATCAGTCTAAGCCAAAATGGATTAAGACCTTGACGTTTAAAACGAAGCTGAATCGAATTTGCAAAAACAAGTACAGCTAACAATACAAATGCAAATATTATATAAATAGCTATTAAAATATCTTTAAGAAATGATTCTCTTAATTTCGGATAATCAAAAATCGCATTCCAAAATTTTATTCTTGTTGGTAGTTGCACAGATATCATCCAGTCAACACCATTTTCAGCGATTCGATAATAGTATGATCCGTTATGCACACTGTAATCAGTTTCCGATGGAACAAATAAATTGTCTTGTGGAGCAAAACATTCGCCTTGATCAGCGGAGATAACCCTATATGAATTAATATTTTTAACATCATACTCAGACCCTAATCTTTGACAGACTTCTGACACTCGATTTTCTTTCAGCAAAAGCGAAACAGAACCACCAACACGACCAAGCAACTGGGCAACAAGATAGTTTTCTTCTAATATTTTTTTGTCTAAAATATTTTGAATCGAATACCATACAATCGGAATATAAATTATAAAAACAAATAATGATACGCGTATGATGTCTTTAATGTATTTCATTTAAAATTTAACTTTCATTCTATCAACTTTTATTTTTTATAATCTATAACGACTTTTGGTTTTTTAAGTTTATAGAGCGACCACGAAGCGACTAATGAACCATCTTCAAATCGACAGAAATTATATTCTTTTTTGTCATGATCAAAAGCGACCATGTTTTTACCATAAATTTCAGAACAATAAGCTGATGCGTAATTTCGCATCTCTGGATTATCTATTTTGATCGTTATATTCTTCAACGACGAAAGTCGAATAGCCTCACAATCCGGTTTTACAGTTTTAAAACAATGATGGCTGTAAGCAACTTGACCAATTTTTTTTGTTGTAAATGTATGATAATCTTCTCCGAAAAAATAGGTATATTGACCTTTACTGATCAACGGTGGTTGCTTGAAGACAATTTTATTTGTTTGCTGTGTTTCAGCATTTTGAGAGATTTCAGTCTGTGCTTGCGCAATTTGGCGTCCAAAGTTAGCAAGTATAAATAGAGAGCATATTTGCACAAATAAAATTATTTTATTTGTGCTCTTTTGGTTCTGAAAATTCATTTGATGTCCCATTATTTTAAACCTTAATTATTTTTGCGGGCACGCTTTTAATTTAACAATCTCACGCCCCGTATCTTGAAAGCAATTACGCGCACTAACTGCATCACCAACTATTCGATTATTATCTTTATCAACGACCACAGTTTTACGATCTTTAAGAACGTTTGCAAATTGTTCTTCACCATAATATTTTGTTATGATTTTATAGTTTTCACCTTTCAAAGTGTTCATTCTTGTATCTGTTAGTAATCGAGCGACTTGAGATGAAGCGACTGGTGGTGTGTTCATTCCAACATTGTTATTGTTCGGAATAGCAACTTGCTGTACGTTAACACGTGTTGCTGGCCCTATGGCGGCTATTGAACGCGTTTGATCATTTTGATTTTGTCCAGAAGATACACCAGAAACTTGTGTATCTATTTTCGTATCAACTTTCGCATCGTTTATTTGATTAGATGCCATGCCATTCATTCTACTTAAATTGTTAACTCGAGCAATTTGATTTTGTGTTGTATCAATACGACCACTGGCCGTACTATCTTGTTGCACATCAACCGTTGCTTTAGCACGACTTGCTTCAGCTTTCATATTTGCTAAAATGGCAGGGTCATTAATTAAAAGATCACCTGCTTGCGCTGGCAGATCGAATTGTTTATTCGAAAGTGCTGGACCTAGTTGTCTCTCAACACCTTGAGCACTCAAAACGGTCACATTAGTACTTGATGTATTTTTCGATCCAGTTGATAATGCTTTTTGCATGAGTCCAGCCGCAGCAGCAACTCCTGCTGCTGTGCCCGTTGTTCCTAATGACGCTTGCGCTGGCGCCATAGAAGTTGCATTAGAAGAAAGATTATTTATAAAATTAGAAAAACTATTGCCTACGCCTTCCATTCGATCCATCGCCCGTCCAACTTGCTCTTTAACTGGGTTAGATAGCGGCGGCTTTTGCGCCAACGTTGGATCCGTGTTCGGATAAGCAGAAACTTCGGATGCAACACCCCGTGCGATCTGTGAAATCTCGCCCACTTGAGCCTGCGCACTCTGCGAAAGATTATCTGCTGTTGTCTGGGGTATATTGGTTGAGCTATGAGTCATCGCAGCCGCACCAAGGTTTCTCCTTACGGTATTAGGATTATCTTTAACCTCCTGAAGCTTATGACCTTCAATCCGTTCGGTGGCCTGATCAGAACTTTTTGAGTCACATGCAGCGTCTTTTTTTAAAGCATCATTCACAAAATTCGGTGGATTATTATTTGTACAAACTTTAGATAAAAGCTGTACAAGATTTTCAGATACGCATGCACTTTTTTCTTGGCCTGATACATGTTGAAGTTCGTGATTAATTAAAACATCAACTACAAATAAATCTCTATTATTTGGATCTTTTTTAACCGGATTAAATTTAATAATCTTTTTATTATTTTCAATTTTGTAACTTGCAAGTTCATTTAATTCATCATCACACCTAAACTCAATTTTTTTAGGTCCATTTTTAAAATCTTCAACCAAATTAATTAAGAGATCATTATAATTTGCAAATCGCGTATATAATGTTGGGTATTGATTTATTATCTCATTATAGGTTGTTGCATTTTCACATTTTTTAAAATCATCTAATTTTTTTTGAAGTTCCCTTTTAAATAATTTAATAAATTCTTTTCTGTCATCTTGCTCTACATCTTTACAATTTGAAAAATCAAAATGTTGATTTAAATCTAAGCTAGTGATTTCCTTTAAAGCAGTCTCTAGCTTTACGAAATCAACTTTTTTACTTGATTCGCACTTGTTTTCTTGATCATTCAGCAAAAAACGTCTTTCAGTTTTATAACCTATAAAACCTATTTCAGATTTTAGATTTTTTTTGTATTGATTATGAACGATATTGTATTCAAAATTGTCTTTATTAGTTCTAAATAATGTTTGTATTTTTTCTGGTGATTCAATGATATTTATTAAAAACTGATTGTTTTGGTAAGAAATATATTGAAAATAATTGCTTTTTCGAATTGATAAACTTGCACCATCAAGATTTCGAAACACATAATGATTTTTAGATTTATAAGAAAGACTAAGACTCGATTTTTGCTGATCAGATTTCACATCTAAAGTGTATAAAAATAAAATCGATACTGCTAATAAGTATTGTTTTTTATATACTAAACCAAAAAACACTTTTTTCATCAAAAATAATATATCATTATTAAATCTATGAAACTAATATTAGTAACATTAATAGGTCTTTGGTCTGGTTTTGTAATTGCATCTGAAATCGATGATGGTGAATACAATTTTAGTCGTACATCAGACAAATCTTACCTTGAATCTAAACAAACAACGTATTTTGTCTCTATTAATCCGAAGCAAACGAACGTTTTCGAAAAAAATATGATCACTGTTGATAACATGCCCGCTATCAGAAATTTAGATGGTAAAGGTCTTTGCAGCAGTTGCGGTCCTGCAGCAGTTATCCAAAAAATGGAATGTGACCTTAAAAACATCAAAGATTGTAATAAAATACCCGATAAAGATCGCATCAACTTACTTGGGCTTTATGCATTTAACGACTACGCACAATCAGATACACTAGCGGCTAAAGGTGGCCAGTATAATGCTAAAGACGGTCCAAAACAAAGAAAATACCTGCCAGGCACTGCTATAGACTTTATTGGTGGCGATCCATACAATATATTAAAAAATGTTAGTTACGGAAACTACGAGCTTTTCACAGATAGCTGCTACCCTTTTGACCAATTTTCTAATAGTATTGATTTTAAACATCCGTCTACTAAAGGCCTATTTAATGTGACAAAAAGCGATGCTATTTTCGATACATTAGAAAAACAATATAACATAGCCCGTAAAAAACTAATTGCAGAAACACCGACTAAATTAAAAACAAAAGATCCTAACATCGCAAATGAAATGTGCGATAACTGTGTCGCCGAATTACAATCACAAATTTACGAAATCGGCAAAGTCCAAGAAGAAGCTAAAATACTTAGAGCAATCAGAGAAGAAAGCTTTCCAACATTTTTATATTCTGCACTTTTTAGTAATTGCAATGATCAACTTAAACAGTTTCCAAAACCAAAAAAAATTATTTCATTTCCTGAAAAACCAACAGAACTGACCTACGATCAAATTATTAATGAAATCTCTAATTCACTTAAACAGCAAAAACCAATCATAATTGACAATCTATGCACTAACGTCAGTAAAAAAGATCCCGATCTATGTCTTGGATTACACACCACAACTATTAAAGGCATAAAAGAAGTTTGTGAAAAAAACAATCCAACTAAATGCCGTAAGTACTTTCAAATACACGAATGCTATGGTCAAGACTGGCACGAAGAATACGGCGAATGGTTTGATGCAGAAGAACTAATTAGCAATCTAGTTCCTAAAAATGCAGAACGAGTCTCAATCACTGGCAGTGCTATTTATCCAAAATTCCCCAAAAGAACATCAAAAGATCAAAAAATCCTATACGATTCAAATTTACTTATACGTTTAGATTATTAATGTTAGTAACTATTATTCAAACAATACGATATGTCTATATTACTCTTAACCTAATTTCTACAGTGAAACCAGGGTTATTATTATTATAAAAAAGTATTTCACCACCCCAAGATTTAATTTTTTTTTGAGCATCAAATAATCCTATCCCACTACCAGAAGAGTGGTTGTTGCTTTTTCCATAACTAAAACCTTCGGTACCAATATTCTTAAGTAGACACTCAGGAACACCACCAGCATTATCAATAATTTTTATAGACAAGAAATTAATACCTTCTAAAATCAATTCATCAATTAATACATTTATATGACCTAAATTTTTTGTTGAATAAGCTTCCAATGAATTATTAAAAATATTTGATACAATTCTTTGAAGATCCACAGTGTTTGCAAAAACTACACAACCATTATTGCTATTGTTTATTAAATTAAACACCTCTTCATTATTTATAAAAAACTTTTTTTCTAAAATAATATCACTAATTAATTTAGATATATCATTTATTTTTTCTATCATATGAACATTGCGTAATGACTCAAAAATGTTTTGCGTTCTATCTATTGAATTAATTAATATAGACTTAACCTCCGGATCAACGTTTTGTATAAGCTTAGTCATCATTCTGAGTGCTGATAACGGTGATGCTACATCATGACTTACTTGGCGATTTATATCAGAAATACTTTTCTTTTCAATTTCTAAAATAGCTACTTTAGCGTTATGAGATAACTGCATATTTAGAAATCTTCTATTAATGTAGTTTGAAATTATAAGAATTAAATAATATATAACAAATTCTAGTATTAACGTGGCAGTCTGACGAACAATGGAAAAATAAAATTTGTAGACCAAACCATTGACACCTCTAAATTCAGTATTTGATGAAAGTAGTAGCCATGAAATTTTTTTTGAACAGTTTTTATTACTATAAGTATCGAAATATATACGTTCAAATTTATTAAATTCAATCAATCTACCACAACTAAAAAAACTAGAATTTTCCATATCAACTAAAGTCTTAGCTATAGCATAAGAATTAGAAATAATTGATTCATTTCTTAAAATAGTTTCTATATATTTTTTGTTCCTTTCGATTAACTGCGTATCAATTTCTCTAAATATAATAAAATTGACCAAACATAAAATTAACACTATGAATAAAATTAATTTTTTATCCAGTAAGTAATTTATCATTTTAGTATAAAAACCTTGATATACCATCAACACTCCAAGATTTCCAGCCACCAATTATAGTTCGTGACAAAAAATAAGCATCTCCCTCAAACGATTCAGCCTTGTGAAATACAATATTTGGCATAGGCCATTTTTTTATACATGCTCTATCTACTTGTGACTTAGCATGATCTAATGCTCTCGAATAATATCTAATTTTATTCTCTGGAAACTTATTTATATTTTTAGGAATTGAGTTTTTAACAATAGATAAATGTCTAAAACTTTCCACTAAAGCATGCAACCAGAGATCATTATTTAAACTTGAATTGACAGATGACCCCTGAAAAACACCATCTGCAATAACACAAAAAGACATCACAACATGCAATGTTATAAAGTTGCCGTTATGATGAACTAATACGCTTTTATAATAAAAAGTTACACTTTCGAATTGATTGATAAACCAATTACAAACTTTGTCTAAATTCAGTACACTAGGATCAATTTTCTCCATTACGTATTGTTCGTCAATAAACTTACTCAGCGTCCATCGTTCTATTGCCTCTGCTAGTGATCTTAATGTAGTAGCGTTGGAATCAAAACCAGCAGCAAAACCACATCCAGTATTTATATAATTAAATCCCCACGTGTTAAACATATCCGGATCATTTTTTAAAAGAACAACTTGTTTTCTTTCAAGATATTCAGCAAAAGCAATTTTTCTAGATACTAAAATATTTGCACCATAGCCGCCCGACAATACATTGCCATTTTCATCTTTAACAATAGTGTGAAAATATGAAGATCCGATTTCTTCCAATAGATTATACTCTTGAATAGTACATTTGTTGTGCTTTAAAATATCAATTGGATTTAAAATCATTAATCGATCACCAATTTGTCAAATTTAATAATTGCCAAAAGTGGACTTATAGACGATGTATTGATAGTATCACTAATAAATAAAGATACACCATAATGACTAACTGGTAAGATAGCTGCTTCATCTTCAATTGCTTCAAAAAAATCAGATGTCATTTGTTTTTCACTAATGAGATCTGCATCAAATCGATTTAATAAACTACAAACACGATTATTGGGATCGGGAAAATTTATACCAACAGAAGAACAAAAAGCTATGTACAATCCCCATGATTCGACACCACCACCAATTGATGAACCCCTTATTCTAATATCATACTTACGATTTGTCATTTCAGTAAAAATAGATTTATTTCCATTAAATTTGTAATCCCAATTCAAATCTTCAAGCGTTTTTTTGAGAACAAGCCAAGCATACCATCGTGACGTTCCTTCAATTGGAATATCACCTTCGATTATTAATATTTGTGGCCTCTTGTGTAACAAATCACCGAAATCATCATTAAAAATTTCAGTATTTTTCTGATTTGGATAAAAGTTTAAAGATCTCGTATTAACTCCAAATTGTTCCGGTAACAACTCAACAACATTTGAATTAAATTTTTTACGAAAAGCTCTACGATTTTTTTTATCAGAAAAAAAACCTGTTTCATAATTTCCGATTAAAACACTATTTAAATATTCAGGCACAAGTTTATATTTGTTTAGATTTTCTTGCTTATATTCGTTTGTAAAAGCGTCAATTATTACATTTTTGTTTTGAAAATCAATATTATCATCATGTGTAATAATAATATTAGATGGAGAATCAATTGAAAAATCTTGCCAATTTTCATTTTTAACTAAGTTATAACTATGACCCAAAAGCATGGATTCTACCTTATAAGGTCCTGAAGATATAAAACGTTCATTATTTTTCCAATTACCGTTATGATCAAAATTTTCACGCGATATAAAACCGAATGGTGAAAATGATAGAATTTGAAGCAAACCACTTTTAATTCCAACATCAAAATTAAATATTAGATTGTCATCTTCAACTACAAGACCCGATAAATTAGGTAATTGGTCTAAAGTTTTATCTTTCGATTTATCAATGAAATCGCGATATCCAGTAAGATTTGATAATATTGGCACTCCACCATTTTTTTCAAATATAAAAATTGAACGTTCTAAACTTTTCTTAAATGTTAATGGATTAATTTCCTCATTGAGTTCAGTCTTAAATTTTTTTCTAAATTTAAAAGACCAAGTTCTATCATTAATTTTACGCCACGAACTGGCGATGCGCGGCTCATATCGACCGTAATTAGAAAAATATACTAAATTGCCAACTAGTTGTTGAATAAGGATAGCTGACTCATATCGCTCACCCTCAAACAAACTCAAGTTAATAGTATTACGAGGTTTAATAATTATGTAGTTTAGCGTTTTCATTACTTTTGCATTTTTGTAATCAATCAATTTTATTAAAAGGCCCATCAGCATGATTAGCAGAAACAATAATACTAATTTGGTCCAATGTCTCAAACTTAATCCGACTACCTTCTTCATTAATACTTACCTTTAAAATTTCATTAAAATTTAATTCGCGCCCCAATCGACTGTAACCTTCGCTAACTGTAACCGAGAGGTCTTTATTAATTTTAGCAAGATCTTCAACGTAAACAGATTGATTATCAAATAAAACCATATTCTTAAATACTCCATTTTTTTGTTGTTTAAAATTATTATTTCATTTTATAAAAAAGCACCGTAAAACAGCAGCTTGCTATTTTCATTCCAAGTATAAACTTATGTATTAAATAATAATTATTAAACGTGTTTACTGATTACACACTCTGTCATGTTTTGTCGTTATAAATAATAAATAGAATATTAAATCTACATTTTATAAACAAATAGCGTATCAAAACGAGTCACTATCATAGGACTTGATGTGTTAGACTTTGCCCCGACTTGAACTGTTTTAAGCTTTGTATTGTCGTCCAAGCGATATTTGAAAGGGCCTGCTCTGTTAAAAAAGCTTGATGAGATGTTAGAATAACATTGGGAAATGTTATTAATCTTGCTAAAAGGTCATCGGATAAAACTTCTTGTTCGTGATTTTCAAAGAAATACTGAGACTCTTCTTCATAAACATCAAGGCCAGCGAAACCAATTTTACCATTTTTTAAATTTTGTATTAGAGCTTTAGTATCAATTAATGCTCCACGCCCAGTATTAATTATCATAACACCATTCTTCATGAGTGAAAATCTATGGGTATTTAACATATGATATGTATTTTCATTTAAAGGTACATGTAGAGACAGAATATCTGACGAAGTCAGAACTTGATTTAGATCAACATATTTAACACCAAGCTGAACAAGCTCATCATTCTTGATTTTATCATACGCCAACACATGACAACCAAATCCCACCATAATTCTGCAGAATACTGTACCTATTTTACCAGTTCCTACGACACCAATAGTTTTTCCGTGTAAATCAAAACCGACTAAGCCATCTAGCAAAAAATTTCCTTCGCGGACTCGGTTGTATGCTTTATGTATTTTGCGATTTAAACACTGAATTAACGAAACTGCATATTCAGCTACAGCATAAGGAGAATAATCTTCAACCCTAACAACACTTATCGAATTTTCGTGTGCAGCATTAATATTAACATTATTAAAACCTGCACATCTTAAAGCTATAACTTTAACTCCGTATTTTTTCAAATTTTGTATGACAACTGCATCAACTTGATCATTAACAAAAACACAGACAGCATCAAATCCTTGACACAGATGAACTGTCGATTGAGACAGTTTTACTTCAAAAAAGTTAAAAAATATATCAGCAACTTTTTCTTTGTAAAATGGAATCTCAAATTTATGTGTATCAAAAAAAGCGACTTTTAATGTACTATCACTTTTGAGCATTGTCTTCATCACCCAAAACATTCACCAAAACACTTATACCATACTGATTTGCACGTCTTTCAATGCCGTTGACGATATCCTGATAAGAACTACGTCTTTCAGGATTAACAATTGCTTTAAGCAAAACTTCAGCATTAATTGCATTGAGTGAAAAATATGATGGTAGTCCATTTGAAATTATATCTAATGATTTAGTTCCAGATACATCACCAGCAAGTAAATTTGCTTTAAAATCGAAAAATGGTTTTGTATAGTACGAATAGCTGTTACAACCAGCCCAGTAAATCATTTGATAGTTTGATGAGATTTTGTATCTTTGAGGATTCTGGTTAACAATCTGATTAAATTGATAAGCATCAAAACCACTACCCACCCTTGAATGACCAAACCAACCAAAAAAAGCGTCTTGCTCACCAGCAAAACTTTGTGCAAATAACTCCATTTGATCAATGTTCGCCGAAGCAACGACTTTGATTTCATATTCAATGCCATTTTTTACAAACGCAAACTGAGAGCCAATTCGATTTTGCGGAGAAATAGCATTTATATATTTCTTTTCAAGAATGGCTGTTTCCTTGACATCATGATCAGCTAAATGACTTTTTAATAAACCAATAAACTTGCGAAACTCTGACATACCATAATCTTGATCCGTAAATGGATTTGGATTGTTTTGATCCTCAACATAGCCAAAACCAAAAGTCATTGAGACTTTATTTTGGCGAACCATATTTTCGTATTCAGGATAAGTTAGTTCTGTTTGCTGCGTTTGAGCTGAAAATTTCGGGAAAATCATTTGGTAATCAACATCAATTTGATGATCGCACCCGTATCTTTCTGGATCCCAGTAATACCATAGAAAAGAATAGTCACTATGATCTGATCCCGAATCAGTGCAATTTTTCCATTTAGGAGTTCTTAGTTGTTGCGCATTGTATGGTAGAGGTATTGAAAAACTATTTAAATTTGATTCTTTTGATACCATCCATACACCAGAATATTTATATGGTATATAGACAACATTATTTTTCATGAAAGCTTGATCAAGTCGCATTTGAATTTTTTGACCTTTTTGTTCAGCTCCCAGTGATCGATGTGTCAACGGACCAAACACAAATTGTGTAGTCGCTTTTATTTTAAAATCTTCTAAATCGCGTCGCTGATAACCGTTAATTTTAGCAACCTGCTCTAAACTCTTATATTCAGATCGATAGTGAGCATCAAACTCAACACGAAATTCATTTGAAGCTTTTGAGTAAAACTCAATATCTTCAGCCGAATGCGCTTGATTCATAACAAATAACCCTATTATCAAAATTAATGCATGATTTCTTAATGCCATAAAACCTTCTTTTTAAAATTAACCAATTCTCAATCAATAAGGTTTTAGAAGATATCCCGCAGTAAAAGTATGAGCTAAATCATGCTTATCTCTATTTTTAACACAAAAATAGAGATGTAAAGTTAACATTTTAAGCAAATAAAGTATTAATACACCCAATAGACTGCACTGCCGACTAATGAAAGATAAAGTATGAAAATATACAAAACTACACAGAGCTTACAAAACTACCAGGAAAAACCTAGACTCACCTGTGGAGATACGTGTCCATTGGCGCTTGTATAATTAGCTCCGATTTGAGTTTTAACCCATGACAATAAGTAGAAATCTAATCCAAAATCTAGATATAAACCCATAGCATTTCCGAAGACCAAACCACCGCCTGTAAATACTGCTAACTGTGAATTTATTTTCCAAACTGGTTCTTCAAGACCCATAACCAAGCGAGATTTTTTTTTAGATCCATCATTATTTTTACGAGGTGAATAAAAACCGAGATTTAAAAAACCAGTTAATTTCACGCCGTCATAATCAGTATCTTTGTCAACCAGCATCGAATAACCAAACAAATGATTTGTAATTTCATATTGTGTCGTCGAGTTTAAACCCCAACGACTAATATCGATAGTCGTTGGCGCTGATTTAGTATTTGGTTGAACATTAGAATTTTGAATTTCTTGGCGATTTTTCTGAATATCAAGTTGATTTTGTTCATGAGTCGTGAGCTGAGAATCATTTGGTCCTGCAAAAGTATAATTACAAATAAATAGAGAAATGATGACACTCACAATTATATTCTGATACATTTTAAACCTCTCAACTTACGATAGAAACTATAATATCATGCAATAATGAAAACATATTTTTGACTATTATGTTACTAGACCAAAATTGAGTTTTATCTTAGGTCTACAATCTATAAATGCGTACTGCTGATGAGCACAGATGATTTACCATGAGATCTAAATCGACATAGAAGACTTGTTTAAAATCATATGCTGACAACAAATTTTTTCTAGTAGAAAATAAATCATGGCTGCATCAACATTACTCGAATTAAATGATGTCGAAAAAACCTACCTTTTGGGTGAAGTTAAAGTACCTGCGTTATCTAAAATTAATCTCAAAATTAATACTGGTGAATTTACGACAATCATCGGACCAAGTGGCAGTGGCAAAACCACTCTCATGAATTTGATAGGATCTCTTGATACTCCCGATGCAGGTCAAATTTTATTTGAAGGCCTTGATATTAGCAATCTCACTAACAATAGACGCTCTGAATATCTTAACAAAAAAATTGGATTTGTTTTTCAATCTTTTAATTTGATACCAGTTCTAAGTGTTTTTGAAAATGTTGAGCTACCATTATTAGTCATTGAAAAAATGAGTGCACAAGAAAGACATGATCGTGTGGCGTGGTGTCTTGATAATGTTGGTTTATTTGATTTTAAAAATTATAGACCTGATCAGCTATCTGGTGGACAGCGTCAAAGAGTAGCCATCGCAAGGGCTCTATCCAATCACCCTAAACTCATCCTAGCCGATGAACCTACAGCTAATTTAGATTCAAAGACCGCTCATCAAATTATCAATCTTCTTTTAGATCTGAATGAAAAATACAATCTAACATTTTTATTTTGCTCGCACGACGAAAAACTAATTAAACGTGTACGCCGCGTGATCCATTTATCAGACGGAAGTATTCTCAATGACTAATACATTTTTCCGATTAGCCTACCGAGGTCTTTTACGAAACAAAAAAAGAACGGCCCTGACAGCTTTAGCATTTATTATAGGTTATGTGGGCCTACTTATATTGGCAGGCTATACATATCGAGTCAACAATGTCCTTTTAAACCAAGCGATTTATCTCAATATGAATGGCCATATTAGAATACAAAAAATAGGCGCAGAAAATTACTGGGCTGCTCCTTTAAAATACCTAATTTCACAAGATCATATACTTGCAATAATTAAAGAACTTCAAATTTTCGATGATAACATAGAATTTGTCGGCGAAAAACTTAAAGTCGCATCACAAATCGTCTATGACGATAAGACATACCCTGTATTCATCGATGGATACAGTTTAAATGCAGAAAAGCGAGCTCGAACTCATCCCAAATTACAACAAAGTCTATCTGGTTTTTTTAGCTATGTCCCAACCCCATTAATTCAAACAAAAGTAAATTCGGTTGGAGCATCTATTACTCCTGAGCTCAGTCATATTATGGGAATTGTCACGCGGGACCCGATAGCGCCACCTGCATTTGATGCACAATTAGTCGGGCTCGATTTTGAATCAAATCTAAATGCTATTGATATAATCGTAAATCGCAGGCACTTAACAAGCTCGGCATTTATGCGTAACTATAGCGTAGAAATGGACATAGAATCTGCACGTCGCTTAACAAATGTTGATGGTGCTAGCGAAATTAACATTTTTTTAAAATCTGAAGTTAATCTTAATCAATTTCTAAACAACACAAATGATCTACTTGAAAAAAAATTTCCACAACAGTTCAAAGCCGAATTGTTTAGTACAGATGAGGTTAGTCCAGAATATACTGGTAATATGAGTTTTTTGATGGTCATGATGGTATTTTTTTTAATTATAATTGGTGGATCTGTGATACTTTCAATATTAAATGTACTTACAATGTCAATTATGGAAAGAAAGTCTGAAATAGGGACTCTGTTGTCATTAGGATATTCTAAATTTCAAGTGCGCAAAATTTTTATCTACGAAAGTTTTATACTCGGTACGTTTGGAATATTCATTGGCTACATTATTAGTTTATTCTTTGCATCAGTAATTAATAACCTTGAGTTTACATTTACTCCTCCAGGAGCACTTGGTGTCGCATTTATTCGAATTGATATAAATATTCTTTTAGGATTTTATATTGCGATTATAATGCTGCTGCCATTATTAATTTTATCCTACTTTGCAACATGCAAACAAACACAAAAAAAACTCGTTCATCTATTAAATGATAACGAAGGAGGCACATGAAATATTATATTATTTTTAGTTACTTTATATTTGCAAATGTATCATTGGCTCAAGTTTCACCTGAAGTTTTGCTTAAAGAATCTGACAAATCTCGTGGTGGCATAGAAGATGGCTTAAGCTGGGTATCAGAGTTAAAGACAAGAGAGAACGGCCAAACCACAGTTCGAAAGTTTTTAGTTAAATCAAAAGGCACAGATGCTATTGTTGAAGCAACAGAACCCCTGCGTACAAAAGGTGAAATTTACGTTTTCAATGATCGAAATATGTGGCTCGTCAAACCTGACTTAAAAAAACCTGTATCAATCTCGCCAAAAGCTAAACTAACAGGACTTGCTTCAAACGGTGACATCGCATCGACTTGGTATTCGCGTGATTACACAGCCGCTTTAGAAAAAAAGGAAAACATTAAAAACGAATCACATTATGTTTTACTACTGAAAGCTAAAACAAATACAACAACTTATGATCAAATCAGATACTGGATCAACGAAAAAACTCAACTTGCTACAAAAGCAGATTTTTTGTCATTACAAGGTGATGTCTTAAAAACTGCAATATTTCGCTATGAAAACAAAATTAAATTAGGGGGCAAATCAATACCATTTGTAAGTGAAATGTATATTGAAGATAAAAGCCGAGAAGATTACAAAAGTATTTTAAAATATATAGATTTAAAAACCAGTAAATACAAAACTGGTGAGTTTAATATAAACAATATACGCAACTAAGGGTTCAATGATATTTAGAATTGCATACAGAAATGTTAAAAAAAATTGGCGAAAAAGTTACGCTGCAATACTTGCGATCGCTGTTGGTTTCGTAGCGCAAAGTCTATTTGTTGGTTATTTAGATAATGTAGAAAAACTTTTTGAAGCCATGTATGCAAATAAACAGATGTATGGCGATCTGATTATTGAAGATGCTAGACGTATGCAAAGTGTCGGCAAGTACGATCCCCTCAAATATGCCATCAGCGCTGATAGCGCATCTCAAATATCTGAATGGGTAAATCAACGACCAGATACTGTTCACAGTTATGTACAATTTCTTCAATTCTCGGGAATGATTACCGATGGCAAAACTCAACTTGTTGTAGTCGGTTCCGGTAACGATCACAAATACAGCCAAAAAATGAGACAAGCCTTTGCATGGGATGCTAAATATGGAACACCACTCGAAGCTGAGCCAAAACCCTTAACTGCTCTTTTAGGCGTTCAATTAGGATCATGGATGGGTTGTCTACCAAACCCGACGGTTGAGCTAAATCTAGAACTTACAGGATATCCACCGGTCATACGACCATTTAAATGCTCAAATCAACTATTACAAGTCACTGCACTTACTGAAAGTGGTCAAATTAATGCTCTTAATTTTTCAATTAAAGGGCTCGCAGACGGAGGCATACGCGAAATTGATTCACGACTACTTTTGACCGATCTAAAATCTATCCAAACACTTTTAAATACCAACAAAATAACTTACGCAACACTCAAGTGGAATTCAGGAGTTAATCAGCATGAAAGTAAAAAAGAACTTAATAAACTTCTGAAGTCAATTGATGAAAATCTTCATTTCGTATCCTGGAAAGAACATGAAGATGGTATATTATTCGCCCAATCGATGGAGATCTTGAATGTTTTTCGATACTTTGTGGTCATTATAGTGTTATTAATAGCAGGAATGTCTGTTTTTAATACCAGTATAAAATCCGTCATTGAACGTGTTAAAGAAATAGGAACGCTCTTAAGTCTTGGATTTAAACAAATTCATGTCCTACAGATTTTCTTAGCAGAAAGTCTAATAACATGTTTAATTGGAAATGTTTTTGGATGCTTAATTGCAACTTCAATAACTACACTTTTAAACTCACTAAATATAGGCTATAGAGCTGGTATTTATACAGAAGCCACATTAATACAAATTAATTTTATACCATTAGCTTTCTTCAATGCCGCCATAGTAACATTTGTAGTTAGTGGCCTAACAACATACTTTGCAGTTAAGTATTTTATAAATAAACGGATAATTCAAAATCTGAATGGCTAATTTAATTTTTATTTTTATTTTTATTCCGCTCAATACATTTGGTCAAAACAGTAAAAACCTGAGCGCATCAAATTATCAACATAACTGGACGCTATCTTTCCTACATACATTATCGAAAAATCAAGCTAATACAGAAGGTATTAATTTAGGAAACCAAATTTTTTCTGTTCCTACAAATCAGTTAACTAATGAGCTACGACCAAATTATTCTTTAAATTATAACAATGACTATAAACTTAAAATCAAACCAACCATTTTATTAAACACACAAGAAATTAGAAAAAATTCTGATACTGTTGCCGTATCAGGTAGCCAATTAAAAGCTGATCTTAAAGAAATGTATATCGAATACTTAAGGCTAAAAAACTGGAATGTTCGATTAGGTCTACAAACATATCAGTGGGGGCCTGCTGAAATTTATTCACCTTCAAACTTTCTATTTCATTTCCAAAAAGAATCTAAGTCATTTAGCTATCTTGAAAAAGGTTATATGCTTGGAAATTTAATTTATAATATAAATGATTCTTCTAACATTCAATTCCTTGGTGAATTATACTCGAACTTAGAATCAAGTTGGATTAACGATGTTGATTTTTCACCTCGGTCACTTCTTAAATTTGAACAAAGCTTTAGTAACTCATTTAACTACATAGGTCTAACCGTTGGGCAAGCTGAGCGTAAAAGAACAGCTATAGGTTTTTATGGAAACTATGTACCATTTTCGGGTTTTTCTATCTACCTTGACGGACGAAGTACACAAGGTGAATTTGGTTATCGTCCTAACTTAAAAAACGATGGCAATATAGATATGATATTATCAAATAACAAAAACAATAACCGTCTGTTTTTAATATCTGGAGTACGCTATGAATCAGGTTTTGACATGCGTATAGAAGCAATTTACTTCCAAGAAGGTTACGATTCAAACGAATATAATTTATGGCTATCATCTCTTGATTTTAATCAAAATAATTTTTTAAATAATGTAATGAGCTCTAATAAAAATGGATTAGATTTTCTGACCCAAAAATACTATTACATTTCCCTTCGAATACCAGAATTAGGTGCACGCCACGATTTAACCCTATCATTTCGATCTCTGATGGCCGTTGAAAAATCATCTCAAACTTATGCTGTGAGTTTAGATAAACCTCTCAATACAAATTCAAACGTGTTCTTTGAATACGTTCAAAACGCAGGTGAAAAAAACTCAGAATTTTTACTGTCCGACAAATTAAGGGTTAGTCTAGGTTTAAAAATAATTTATTTTTAAACGAAAAGTTCATTTAAATATGATTTATATTAAGAAACTTTTTTAGATTGATAATCTTCGAGATAATTAATGTATTTATCCCAATACAAATCCCCTTCGATAATTTCTAAACCAATACCATCACTTGAACTTTTCCATACTGGTCGAACTTTAAGTTTACATTTTATTTTTTTCGAAATCATAATATTAATAATCGTATCCGCAGGTAAGTCTACCTCATTATGAAAATATACTCGCAAGCCGTTACGAGAAACGTCTTTAACAACACCTTTTAAGATAAACGATTGAGGATTATCGCCAAAGTGAAAGTTATTATCAACTTCAAATCTAAGGTTTGTTCGCATTGAAGTTCCATAATTATGTAAACTAATCACATTAGACGGAATTTCAATACCAAGCTTTTCAACAAAAACTTTTTGGTAATCTTTTTCTGAAACAACTGCATCACTAATGCGATTAAATGACCTATCTGGAAATTTAATTTGTGAAAATTTGCGATCCATAAAAAACTCTGCGTAATTATACTGACTCTTTCTATGGCCAAAAATCTCACGATATTGTATTCGTGCCTTTTCAAGATCTAAACTCAACACTGTTGCTGGAGCACCATAATAATCTTTATTTTCACATCCAGTCACAACATCAAACAATAATAGTGCCCGATAAAAATCAACGTCACGTGGATGAACAGCTATAACTAAATAACTAACGCCAAAATAGTCAGTTGAATATTCATACATTAACTTCATCATCGGAAATAACAACAAACCTCCGGCTTCTCTTCGATAATTCTGATCGATAACAAGAGATGTTACTTCGGCCACTCTTCTGCCAAATTTCCTAAGATCTTTTACACTAAATACAGACTCTAATGGTAAACCAAATCGATTATCACGAACCAAAGTTAATGTCGCAACGACCTTTCCATTGTCTTTCGCAATAAGTGTCGATGTTGTAGAAAGTGCATGATATTTGGTTGCTCTCATTTTATGGGCATTCGGTTCACAATACCCTATTTTAACGTAAGATTCATAAACTAATTTAAAAGACTCTTCTAATTCGTTCATATTTTCTACGACTTTAAGCTCATATTTGTCTGGCAATACTAATGGCACTTTAGCAAAATAACGAAAGATCTCTTTTCGCATATCGAAAGGAATTAATTGCATTGATTTTTTTATAATGCGACGAAACCATTTCATTTAAAAATTACCTAGCTATCTGTTAAGACTATGCCGGGCATCGAGATCATCTTTTCTAAATCAATTAAAATCATCTCAGAGTGCATTGTTGATTGACCTTTAATTATTTGATATAATGCAGTGTTTGCCAGTGCAGCTAAACATAAAGTTCCAGAGATGACGTGCGATGCAGGACATGGTTGATTATCTTGCATTTTAATTAACACTTGATTCATATCATTTTGTACAGCTTCTGGTAAATGCCCAACTAGTTTTTTAAAAAAGTTTTTAAACACTTCAACATAAGATAAGTTTCCCATCTGCTTGATATTAAAAATTTCACTGATAAGACTAGGCTTATTTGGATTCGGTTGCGCATACACTAAAGCACAACCCCACCCCGCAGAAAAACCAGACAAAACTGGTTTACCCAGAATATTAGCCTGATGATGCAATTCAAGAATTGCAGGTAAATCCAAAAAATCGATCGTATCGATAACGATATCGCACAGCTCAACAATTTTGCGAGCATTTTCGTGATTAAGATAAGTACTAAAACACTGAATATTAATTTGAGGATTAATTTCTAATAGTTTTTCTTTGAGCGCTTCTGTCTTATATTTTTTTACATCATTATACGAATAAGCCTGTCGATTTAAGTTTGTAAGTTCAACCTCATCGCCATCAACTAAAACAAAATGATGAATCCCCATACGTGCAGCTGCTAGGGCAATTTGACTTCCAATTCCACAACCAGCAATTAATATTTTAGATTTAAAAATTTTTTGTTGAGTATCTGCATCGATGTAACCTGAATTACGTGAAAATATTTGATTCATGATTAGTCTCCAAAACATTACGAATAATTCAATCTACAAAGAATAAATTCATTCCATATATTTTTCGGTCAACCATTCTGCAAACTTAACACAATATATTGTTTTATAAACTACTTTTCAGATTCAGCGGACTAAACTGATACACTCAAAAACGGGTTCTTCGCCTCTTCACAGGTTCTTCACAGTTAGGTTCTTCACAATTAGCTGTATAAATTCGAATATAATTCATTTGGAGGTGAGTGAGGGACTCGCACCCCCGTACACGCTTTTGCAGAGCGCTGCCTAACTCCTCGGCCAACCCACCATTTCAGATAGTCTTTTAAAAGTAATTCGCTAGCTTGCTAAAGTCAAGTTCAGGTTCAAAATCACGATAACCAAGTTAAAATATAAAATGCTAAAATTACACTCACAATATCAAATGTATGCTGATCTTTACCCCCAACTCTTAAACCATTCCCATCTCTAATCTCTCAAATGGCTTTATAGTCCACTTTTCGCTTTTATAAATATCCTGCAAATTTATCTTTGTTCTGTGACTTTCTAAAGCATAAATTTGGGCCACTTTTAAAAGGGCATTTAACCTACGCGCAGAAGTTTCAGGGTAAATTGCTTGCAAATCAAACTCTTCATAATTTCCCTCAAAAACTAGATAGCGAGTTTCTAGATTAAATTTTTCAATTCTATTTAAAATCTCAAAACCACTAACACTTCGTTTAATTTTATTGTTATGGTGAAAGTACAGTAAGCCAAAACGATCTAAAAGAGGGCCTGAAAGTGAATTCATATAGCCACGACACTTTCGAACTGAAAACCGACAGTTTAAATTTTCAACCTGCGGTGTCCATCGCCCACATGGACACAGATTTGTAGTTGCAATAACCTGAAAATCAGGATGAATTGTTTTTACAAAACCAGCACGTGCTATGCGCAGTGCTTCACCAGTCATAGGCTCTCTAAGTGACTCTAATATTTCATGATGGAACTCTAATAACTCATCTAAAATCAACAAGCCCCCGGCGACCTTTTCGATTTCCCCCGCACTTAAAGATGCGCCGCCACCCAAAAAAGCCCCCGGCGTTAAACTGTGGTGAGGGGCTATTGCCGGAAACCAATTGTTATAGCTTGCTGCATCGCCCCTATCGGAGTTAAAAAAGCTGATCAAATGCTTTGCTAAATAACTTTTTCCTGATCCGGCCTGACCTGCTAAGAGTGCATGCATACGACTAATAGACATTAAAAATATTAACTCTGCCTCTTCGACAGAATATTTTTGTTGTAAACCATGTTCAGGTCTAATAAGCACTGGCTCAAATTTTTGTTTATCGCAAATGTTGAACTCGGCAGATAAACTTTCTAAGCTCGAAAAAGTATAATTGTTTGGATGATATTGACCGGTTAATATCTTGTGTTCATTTATTTTTTCAAAATTGAGTAAATCATTTGGCACTCTGACATCACCATTTAAATCAAGCTGACCGTACACCAGGTGATCCTCCCACTGATCAAAAAAAATTTTTTGACCAGTCAGATGTAAAATTCCAAGCGCAACAGCTAACTCTAACCCTTGTGATGATTTTTTAAGTGAATTCGGCCGAATATTAACAATCACCTGTTGAGTTGTCGGGAATTTATATTGGCTCGATTTTAATGCAGATTTTATGCGAAAAAAACTTTCTTTAATCACTTTATCTGGTAAACCAAGAAAATGAATTTGCGGTATTCCTGGTAAAAGCATAATTTCGACTTCAGCTGGCACTAATTTTTTTTGTGATTCAATCAATGTTCGTATAACCATAAGATACGTTCATGCAATAAAGAAAAACCCTTCAATTTAAATTGAAGGGTTCATGATCATATTCGATTTCGCTAGTCGGATCAAAGCTCTATATCTTTGATTTTAGACAATGGATGATGTTCATCAATTGCTTTGGCCGCAGCCGCCGTTGAAACAGCCGTGTAAACTTGCGTCGTTTGTATACTCGCATGACCTAACAATAATTGAATCGATCTTAAATCAGCACCGCCCTCAAGCAATGCCGTGGCACAACCATGACGAAAGCGATGCGGATGAACTGGTTCTTCAAACCCTGCTTTAGCAGACCAAGACGCTAACCATCTCCAAACGTCAATTCGTGACGGACGATGACCTCGGTCATTCAATAACAATGAACTTTGTGAAGAATCGTCATGAATCAACATATGACGTGATTCTTTAAGATATCTCTCAAGTGCTGTATAGAGCGTGTCAGATAACGGAATAAGTCTTTCTTTTCGCCCCTTACCTAAAACTTTAACCCAACGCTCTGTTGGAGAAAAATCGTTCAAGTTTAAACTGATAAGTTCAGATACACGACAACCTAATCCGTACAAAAATAGCAAGGTTAGCTGATTTCTAATTTTTTTTGCAGTGTCTGCGACCTCGCATGCTGCAAAAAGCTTTTCGAACTCATTCGAAGTTATTGATTTGGGAATAGTTGCTTTAACTTTAGGAGGTCTCAGCTCACGCAATTCTTCAGCTTTATGACCACGAGCCTCACAAAATTTAAAGTACGTACGCAAGCTACTAATAACTCGTGCTTGTGACCGGGTCGATAGACCCTCTTTTTTCATAAAGTCGTAAAATTCAACCAAACGAGAATTCTGTTGTTTGAATGCCTGAAATAATTCAAGATCCCGTCTATAGGCCATCACTGTATTCAGGGAACGACCTCTTACATGTTGCAAATCATCGAAGAACTCAATCCAAAGAGGTAATAAACTCATAATGGTCTATATTTGAATCTTGTTTTTATAAATGTGCAACTGTTTTTTTAATTTATGTTTTTAATGGCAGTGAAAACACTGATAAAATAAAAAAGCGACCCCACGATGGCTCTTCGCAGAATCGCCTAGTAAATCTATAAATTAATTTATTGTACAAGAAAACTTTGCATACATTGAAGACCCGCTACGGACTCAACAACTACATCAGCAAAAACTTGCCCCTCTTGTGGAATTTCAGTCCATAGCTTACCCATGTCATTATATCGCTTGGCCGTAACCTGCCCCGTCGAAATTTTGAGATACAAAGTTGTAGGGCCTGTCGCTAGCAATCTAACTTGATTAAATAGAGCAGCGCTCCACTGACCAGCTTGAATTGTTTGCAGATTATAATCTCCTGCAGGAATTAAACATCCTGATCCGGCACCATTAATATTTGCCATAACGTTAACTCGCATAGTGCCCTGAACTGCAACAGGACCAAAATAACTCACAACAGGTGACCCTGTATAGCTATAATAAGGCTGAAAATTGTTTTGGCCAAAAAAATTCAAATTCAGAATGATATTTTGATTTTGCGATGTTGATATTGATCTAAAAAAATTCTGTCCTTGAATGCCATAACAGTTTAAACAATTTTGGTAGACATTGGTCACAGGCTGCGGATCAGAATTTTTACTTTTGTCACAAGCGACCAATCCGAAAATAATCGCTGAACTTGCAATAAACTGTATGCTTTTTTTCATGGTTAATTTTAAATTTTGCATAACTCTATTCTCCAATGACAATTTAAAGTTATTCTTAATTTATATTAAATGCAGCCGAAGTATCGATGTTAGAAAAAGTACCTAACAACTTATATCCAGCTTCAGATCCCGGAAATAAACCGCACTTAGTCTGAATGACATTTGAACGGCAATCATATGGACCCATATAAGTATACCAACAAGATCTATATGGCGAGTGCGGAGCTGTAGTCACTGCGAAGTTTTTAAAATACACATAACCTTTATATGGACCAGTTAATATTGGTTCACCATCATTACCTGATGCTGGTTGTGTAGTCTGCGGAACTAAAGTGATCGTAATAGCTCCGTATTGATCTTCAAAGAAGCCAGTAAAAACAAGCTGATTTTCATACGTAAACCAGTAATTATAATCTGCCTCTAAGCGATCGTTATCGTACATGCCCTTGAATGACTGATTCTTTCCCATGCCGGCATTAAACACTCCGCTATATTGAATTCCATTATCAATATAAGAGATTGTCACTGTTCCGCCATATCTTCCCGATCCAGCTTGTGATAAATTAAGGTTAATTTTAAAATTAGAAGGGTTATTAAGAGGATGTGTTGCAACATATTCATTCATAACGCTTAAACTGGCAGGTTTAAATGTCGTTGTAGATCCACCAGTTATTGACGACGATCCCGAACCAATTGTGTTGTCAATAATTACGGCACCCGGTATTACAGTTGATGTCACTGGCAACGCTGACGTGTTGTTTTGTTGCGAGTTCGAACAAGCTGTTACTAAAGTAAGAGCGAGTAAAGCACTGCTTTTTGAGATCATTTTCAATGTTTCGTTTACTGTTTTCATAGTAACCTTCCTTAAAGAGCCATCTTAATTAAGGTCTTTACAAAGGGTATATTCAAAACCTGTGCCGAATTTCTTAAATACAATTTTCACGTTGTATTTAACTGAATTGGACTGCTTCAATCAAATTGAGACATTGAAAACAGCACGACTGTCAAACTCATGTTAAAAACAAAAATTGTTAACATGTGTAAAGATCTCAAAATGAGACAGCCTCGACAATCTAGACTAAAAACACTCTTGCATCGGATAAAGTTCACCTAAAATAAGGACGAAAATAATCTTATGATAAAAGCAATATTAAGTCTTAATTTGTCCCAAAAACTCATACTTTTTTTCTGCATAATAATCACTATTTTTTGCACTATAACGCTTATCCAATTTAAAAGTTCAACAGATGATATTAAATCCGCACGAATGGATAATGTTCAGAATTACACTATACAACTCAACAAGGCTATCGCAGCTCAATTTTTCGAACGATATGGTGACGTTCAAGCTTTTGCACAGAATGAAGTGTTCTTAGGATCAGACAAAAAACAAATGACAGAAATACTTAATAGCTATGTCAATTTGTATCAAATATACAATTTAATTTTATTTATTGATATCGAAGGTCGCATAATCGCATCTAATGGTATTGCTCCCGACAAAAGTAAAATTAATATTTCACCTTTGCAGAAAGTGAATTTCAAAAATGAATCCTGGTTTATAAATTCTATTAATCAAAAGTACACAAAAGATCTTAAAAAAGGATTCGATGGAACAGTGATTGTTCCTCTTATTAAAGATGAGCTCATCAACGAAGTCTACAAACAAGATGTTAATGCAACATTATTTGCAGCTCCGGTCAAAGATCATAATGGTCGCATCATCGGTGTATTATGTAATCGCACGCATAGTAAATGGTTTGAAAACGAAATTACAATACTTAAAGATCAGCTCCTTGCAACAAATTGGAAATTAGCTCGAATAAAAGTTGTTAACTCTGAAGCTCAACTTGCCTCTACAATCATTGGTTCTCAAGAAGATTTAGAAAATAATAAAAACCTTCATATCTCAGCAGTTAAGCTTCAAGATAATAAATTTATTGATGAACTAGGTTGGTCAAGTGTTATTGAAGTCCCAAAAGAAGCGATATACAATGATGTTTTAACTTCAGAAAAAAGATTTTATTTCACACTATTTTTTATATTGCTCATTTCAATTACATTGAGTTATTTCCTAGCTAAAAAAATAAATCACGACCTATCAGCTATATCAGATAAAATAGCGCAAATGGCCGATTATACAGCCCAGCTCACTCATGAATTTTCCCGCTCGTCGCAGGATCTATCAAAAAACTCTGTTTCTCAAGTAACATCAATACAACAATCAGTTGCTGCACTTTCACAGATGACATCGATGATTGCACAAACATCTGAAAAAGTTAAATATTCAAATGATTTATCACAAACTGTTGAATCTAAAGCGCTATCTGGTCAACACATCATGGAAAAAGTCATTCATAGCATGGATGAAATCAGGTCGACAAATTTAGAGCTGCAAGAAATTAATAAAACGATGAACCAAATTTCATTAAAAACTGAACTTATCAATGACATCGTATTTAAAACACAATTACTCTCATTTAATGCAAGCATAGAAGCTGCTCGGGCTGGCCAAAATGGACGTGGTTTTTCTGTCGTCGCAGACGAGGTTGCACATTTGGCAGAGTTGAGTGGTAAAGCCTCAAAAGAAATTGAAAGCTTACTCAATGAAAGTAAACGTAAAGTTGAAGCTTCTTTAATAAATATACAGAGTAAAATTTCTGATGGAACACAAATTACACTTGAAGCTAATCAAACATTTAATGATATCACACAAAACATTCAATCGATTAATCAACAGCTAAAACTTGTCACTGAAGCCTCTCGACAACAAAATACAGGTATTCAGCAGGCCAACTCAGCCATGAAAGAGCTTGAAGTCAGCGCGGATGCCAATAGTCACACAGCAACGACATTCAACGAAAGATTCGAAGAGCTAAAAGACAAAACTGTAAGTTTAAATCAAACCACAGTAGACTTAAAGAAAATAGTTAACGGGTAAAAAAACGACTTGTTCAGTAATTGCATTTTTTAACGACCATTTTTTTTTGACAATAAGCTAATCGATCCTGTGAAGAAACAAGAAATTTTTCAGCCCACTGACCTTGGGCATTACAACGATATCGAAAACATTCGTTGCCTACATATTTCCAATAACATTCATTAAGCTGACCATTTGGATTATGACATAGTGAAGCTTCAAAATCTTTCTTTTTTTGAAGTTCAAGAAGTTTACGCTTTTGATTTTTTTCAGCATTCTTCTTTGCAATATTTTTTTCAATTTGATTAACTTGCGCGAGAATATTTTTAAAATCACAGGTAAAATTTTCTTTCCACTGACCTTTAGGGATTTTTCGCCCTTTTAGCAAATAATCAAAAGCTAATTGACCCTTTTCAATAACCCCTTGAAATTGACATCCTTGTGTTTTATCAAGCTTTTTCACTTCTTCTAAATCAAAAAGCTGCACAGTTAACCCGGTCTCTCCTGCGCAAACTTTAAGTTGTGCTTGAATGGCATCAATATCTAAAAAAAATTCTTCATATTTTTGCAAATCTGTATGTTCCCATTTAAAAAACATAGAACTAAATACAATCGGAATTTTGGAAAAGTTTTGAACATAAACCTGACCAGAAACAATGTTGATTTTTTTTACTTCGAAAATGGTTGATTCTTCAGAGTCAAAACCTTCAATTAATACTTCGGATTTTGGAAAAACAATAAGTTTGAATTTTTCACGAATTTGAAATTCAACCAACTGATTCTCAAGTGTATTGACCCTAATACTTTCACTTAAAACAGTTTGTGTTTTAATCTGAATTTGTGATTGATTCTCCAAACGTACAACCTGTGGTTGCCCCAATATATGCTGAACATAGACTTGGTTAGCATTTTTCGCAAAAACACCACAACCAGTCAAAAACATAAAAATAAACAATAGCCGCCTATTGTTTTTCATCATAAAGTTCCTTAAGTTTAACCCATTTTAAATAAACTGAATACGCAGCGTTTCTCGCAATCACGTAACCCGCCCAACCGTCAAGAAAACCGAGCTTTAAAAAATAACACTCAACAAACTTAACATATGGCTTCGTTATAAAATGAAAATAGCTGAAAAACTTCTTGTCTTCATACATTTTTTTAGACTGCAAAGTAGAGTACTTGTTATTTGTGTTAATTTGATGCTCAATATTTTTAAATACATAGTGATTAAAGTGATTTTTTAAAACATCAACACGAAATTGAGCGTGGCTAGATGAGATTATTTCAACTTTTTCGTGAATGGGCTCACTATTCCACTGGTAATATTTTTTATTGAACAGTCTCAATTGACAATCAGGAAACCACCCCCCATGACGAATCCAACGTCCCATAAAAAATGATAATCTTGGTATTTTAAAGGCCGTTTCAGGTGATAAAAGTGGCAATTTATCTCTGATTTCAAGATAAAGATCTTCAGGTATTTCTTCATCAGCATCAACGGATAAAATCCAAGCATTCTGCGCAAGCTCAGTTGCCTTGCGCTTCGTTGGACCAAATCCAAGCCACGGGCCACAAGTGACACGAGCACCATATTGTTGCGCTATGTCGACAGTTTTATCGGTTGAACCAGAATCGTAAACGACAATCTCATCAACCCAATTCAAGGATTTTAGACATCTTTCAATATTTGATTGCTCATTTAAGCAAATTATCACAGCAGATATAGAAACTTTGTTCACAAAATAATGTCACAACCTTTTAACTCTCTTGTCAAACTAAAGTCGAGGTGGTTACCATATGAATATGAAAAAATCGAACTTAAATCAAATCATCAAAATTATTTCAATTTTCACATCTGCTTTTTTACTATCAAGAATGAGTCATGCATTTTTGGCCATACACGAAACTGCTGAAATTCTACCGAACAATTACTACAAACTCGGCATAGCCCCGCAGTTTGTTTTGTCTGAAGGTGGTGGTTTTAATTTGGGCTTTCATGCTGATACGCACATAGATCAAGATCTTGATGGTCGCATTGCTTTTGGCGGCGGCAATACAGATTTCTGGACACAAGCTTCAGTCAAATGGGTTCCTTTTCCAGATTATGACAAACAACCGGCCATGGGTGGTCGCGCAGCAATCATCTACTCAAGAGATGAAGAAAAAAACTACATCGGTTTTCAACTGACACCACTTTTTAGCAAAAAGGCTGATACTCGTTACGGGAATATGATTCCTTACATTGGTTTACCGATTACCTGGTTTAGCTCAAAAAGCAAAAGCTTCACATCAACACAATTTACTGTCGGAGCCGAATGGTATGATTTTCAAGATAAACAAATAGGATCTGAGTTTAATTTAAATCTCAGCAACGCTCAGACGTCGGTTTCTGTTTATTTTAATTTTCCCTTTGAATCTTCAACGGGCTACAAGAAATACTAGTTTATGTTAAATTGGCTATTTGGATCTACTACTGTTGGCGCTGATATTTATGTTGATTTAGGGACTGCTAATACACTCATCGCGGCTCAAAACAAAGGAATGATTTTAAACGAACCAAGTCAGGTTATGGTTTCAAGTGTAGACCCTAAAAAACGTAAAGTTTTAGGGATCGGGATTGAAGGACAAGAAATTCTTAAAAAAAATCCTGGCCACATCATTGTCATTAAGCCTGTCAAAGATGGTGTTATTGCTGACTTTGATGCTGCTCGAGTTATGCTGAGGCATTTTCTCTTAAAAGCTATGAGAGTCTCTAAACAACAAAGACCTAAAGTTGTTGTTTCTCTTCCTTACGGTGTTACCGATGTTGAAAAAAAAGCTATCGTCGAAGCCTGTAGGTCTGCCGGAGCATCTCGAGCTATTTTGATCGACGAACCAATGGCTGCGGCTATCGGTTCAGGCATTAATGTTCGTGAAGCTATTGGCCACATGGTTATTGATATTGGCGGTGGCTCAACGGAAATCGCTATCATCGCTTTAGCCGATATAGTCTATTGTGAACCCTTAAGATTAGGTGGTCATAAATTTGATGAAGATATCATTCGCTATTTGAAAGACACTAAAAAACTTGTCGTATCTGAAGATCAAGCTGAATTTTTAAAGATTGAACTTGGCACAGCACTTCCTAAAAAAGATATCCGTGGCCTTGAAATACAAGGACACGATCTAGATACAGGATTTAAAAAAACGATGTTAATTACTTCTGAAGATATTGGAAATGCACTATCTGACTCAATACAACTAATCATTCACGGTATTTTAAATGCCCTTGAAAAAACGCCTCCGGAGCTCGTCTCCGATGTTATTGATACAGGAATTGTTTTAGCTGGCGGCGGCGCATTGATTCGCGAACTCGCTCATAAAATTGAAGCTGAAGTTCGCATCCCCGTAAAAGTTGCAGAAAACCCACTAACAGCTATTGCTGTTGGCGGAGAAAAAGTTTTATCTGATCCAGACTTATTAGATAAAATTCAACTTTCAATATAGAAAGTAGTCATCATGAACCAAAATCGTAAAATTATTATGACATGTGCACTTCCCTACGCTAACGGCCCAATACACTTGGGCCATATGCTCGAGCACATCGAAGCTGACATCTATGCCCGTTTTCAAAAAATGATCGGAAACGAATGTATCTTTATATGTGCCGATGATACTCATGGCACCCCCATTATGATCAAAGCTCGCGAGCTTGGCATCAAACCTGAAGACTACATTGCTCAAAGTTTTAGAGATCACACTGCTGATTTTAAAGATTTTTCGATTGGATTTGATCATTACGGGTCAACACACTCAGAAGAAAATAAGAAACTTTCAGAATTGTTTTATAACCGCTTAAAAGCCAAAGGCCACATTCACAAAAAGCCGATCGAACAATTGTACTGCGAACATGACAAAATGTTTTTACCGGATCGTTTTGTTAAAGGTACTTGTCCAAAGTGTGGCGCTGTTGATCAATACGGTGACTCTTGTGATGTTTGTGGTGCGACTTATGCTCCGTCAGATCTTAAAAAACCAGGCTGTGCTATTTGCGGTAATCCACCCGTCAAGAAAGAATCAGATCATATTTTCTTTAAATTAAATAATTTCAAATCTGAACTTCAAAAATGGTTGCCAGAGCATACCGCACCTGAAATAGCAAAAAAAATGATGGAATGGTTTAATGAAGATTTACGTGATTGGGACATTTCACGTGATGAGCCCTACTTTGGTTTTCAAATTCCAGATGAACCTGGTAAATATTTTTATGTTTGGGTTGATGCACCGATGGGATATGTCTCTGCAGCTGATCAATACCTTAAAAAACAAGGTCGAAGCCTTGACGAATTTTGGGGCGCAAATTCAACAGCTGAATGTTATCATTTTATAGGTAAAGATATCGTCTATTTTCACACATTATTCTGGCCGGCATTACTTAAAGGCGCTAACTTTAGAACGCCAACCAAAGTTCATGTTCATGGACATGTGATGGTCAATGGTGAAAAAATGTCTAAATCAAAAGGCACTTTTATAAACACCCGAACTTATTTAAATCATCTTGATCCACAGTTTTTACGCTATTATTATGCAACTAAAATTAACGGATCAGTTGATGATTTAGATTTAAATCTTGAAGATTTTCAATCACGAGTGAATTCCGATTTAGTTGGTAAGATTGTTAATTTAGGATCTCGTGGCGCACAAATGTTATCAAAAAAATTAGATGGGATTATGAGCACTTGCGATAATGAAGGTCTTAAGCTTATTCAATATATTCAAGAACAGCAAAATACACTGATTGAATTTTATGAAAAGCGTGATTTTGCTAAAGCGACCACATTAGTTCGTGAACTCGCTGAAAAAACCAATAAATACTTTGATGAAAAAGCTCCATGGAAAACTGTTGATACTGATCCTGTATCGACGAAACAAGTTTTAACAACAACATTAAATGCATTTAGATTATTAACGATTTATTTAAAACCGGTTTTACCGATGATGGCGACAAAAGTTTGTGGTCTGTTTAATGAATCTGAGTATTCAATTAAAGATGTTAAAACAGTTTTAACAAATCATAAAATTAACGATTACACTCATTTAGCACAAAGAGTAGATCCTGAAAAAGTAAAAGCCATGATCACCGAACAAAAAGAAATTTTTGCTAAAGCTGAAGCTTTAAAACCTAAAAAAACTGCATCTAGTGCTCAACAAACTAGTGCTACAAATCAAACAGCGCCAAACACAGAAACAACTGGTGTGATTACTTTTGATGACTTTATGAAAGTTGACTTACGTATTGCTAAAGTTTTAGAAGCCGCTGAAATTCCTGAGGCTGACAAACTTTTGAAACTGAAAGTCGAAATTAATGACGGTCAAACAAAACAAATCATTGCTGGCATAAAACTAGCTTATTCTGCTGAAAATCTTGTGGGAAGACACGTTCTTGTCTGTGCCAATTTAGCACCAAGAAAAATGAAATTTGGTATGAGCGAAGGCATGGTTTTAGCCGCAGGTGATGGCGGGTCTGATTTGTTTGTCTTATCTCCTGATATGGGTGCCAAAACTGGCCAAAGAGTTAAATAGCAGGTTTTATGACTGACGATAAAAAAGATAACAAAGCTGATCTTAAAAAAGTTGAAGAAATTCATAAGCTTTTTATAGGTCTTGAACAAGAATCTAAAGATGGTGAGTTTGATCACATGTTTTTAGGCGAATTGATTCAGGCCATCAGTGAACTAGAAAAGTCTGATGACCCTATTTTGCAAAAACTTGCTAAGTATAAAGATTCGTTAAATTCAAAAATGACAGTCAGACACTTAGCAACTATTGCTGTACCATTTGAACGTTATCTCAAAAAAAATATCACTGATTCAGATTTTATGATCTCATCATTTGACCGTGATCATTTGGTCACTGCCCGTGTTCCTTTGCACTTTATTATTGATAATATGCGATCAGCCTTCAATGTTGGTTCAATTTTTAGAACAGCTGATACACTCGGAGCTCAAAAAATTTGGCTGACCGGCTACACTCCGACACCACATCAAATACAAGTCGAACGCGCAGCTTTAGGTGCCGCATTTATTTTAGAGTGGGAACAAAAGAACTTTAAAGAATGCGTACAAGATCTCATGAGGCAAGGTTTTTATATAGTAGCTCTTGAGACAAGTCCCCAAGCTTTAGATATTTCTGTAGATTTTAATTTCGATAAGCCGACTGCATTTGTGATCGGTAATGAACGTTTTGGTTTAGATAAAGATCAGATTGAAATGGCTCATGAAGTTCGTAAAATACCAACTTATGGAATTAAAAATTCTCTCAACGCTGCAGTTGCTGCAGCTATAGCTGGATATGAATGGCGAAAACAATATAACGAACAAAAAATCAAAGTTTAATTATGATCATTGAACCGATTGGTTTTATAAAATCAGAACAAATACACCCCTACCAGGCTTCACGTCAACCTGATGAATTTTCATCCAAAGCAACCATTCAATTACAATCGGGAAAAAATTTCGAACAAGCTTTGCAGGATTTATCAGGTTGCAGCCATCTCTGGATTATTTACCACTTTCATCAAAATGAACATTGGAAACCCTTAGTTCAAACACCAAGGTCCAACAAAAAAATCGGAGTATTTGCAACAAGATCACCTTATCGCCCTAATCCAATTGGTTTATCTGTTGTCAAACTGGAGTCCATCGAAGGATTAAAAATTTATATAGGCCCTAATGATTTACTGGATGGCACACCGATTTTAGATATCAAACCTTACCATCCTGAATTTGATCGAATCGAAAACGCCACAATTGAATGGCTTGAATCATCTGTCGGACCTAAAATGGAAATTCGTTTTTCGCCAATTGCTGAAGAGCAACTTTCTGAATTAGAGTCTCTGGATGTAAGCCTTAAACTCATGCGATCTTTTATTTTAAGACAACTTGAATATGATCCAACCAATCAAAACAAAAAACGAGTTGAGTTTATTCAATCTTACTGGGTGTTGTCTTACAGAACATGGCGAATTGATTTTATTGTTCAAGATACGATTGTTGCCATTTTAGCGATTCGAAGTGGCTATACAACTGACGACTTAGAAAAATCTGATGACCCGTATGGGGACAAAGAAGTGCACCGACGATTTATTCACATTCAAGATACAAATTAAAATAAGACAAAATACATATCGTTAAAATACACTATACTTGCAAACGTGGTTTTCTGAGACCTAGAACTGCCATCAAACGAATAATACCTGCAACAATAAATAAAATATCAAAATTTGATTTCAATACATGCTTAAACAATAGAGCGCCAACTATTGTTCCAAGAACTTGAGTCAGCACTCCGATATAATTGTACAAACTCACAACTTCTATTTTTTTAGATTGATCAATTTTTTTAAAAAAATTTAAAGACATTCCAACTTCCCAACAAGCCCAACCCAGACCTGATAAAAAATGAACTAAAAACATTAAAGTCACACTCGTACAGAAAGGCCATAATGCAGGTAACGGAGCCGCTAATATCCCCCCGTAAAGCAGTATTTTGTGTGGCTCAAATTGCTTTGAATTATGATTAAGATAGTATGTCATAAAAACTTTACCTATAAATAACCCTGACATAACATACATAAATTCAAGATAGCTTAATCCCTTTACGCTTAAGAGATAACCTGCAACAAATGGTGCTGATAAATACAATGTTGCATTAAATAATGCATAGCTTTTAAAAAAGTTAATATTTTTAAGCCAAAGATTTTTGATATGATCTATATTCAAAAATAAAGGCTGATTTTGTGCCGGATGTTTTCTGAAAAGCTGAATAATAGCTATTTTTAAAATAAAACACGAAAGAAACAAAAATAAAAACAAATACTCTATTGAAATCGCAAAAACATTCAAATGCAATAAAGCACCACCACCAAAAAGACCTAACAAAATACCGATTTGCGACAATCGAGTTCTAACTGAAAAATAACTTTGCCCCTGCTCGAATGGTATTATATCAGAGATCCAACGATTCCATGCTGGTTGAATACTGAAATGACCCAACCAATAAATGGCGTAAAAAAAGAAAAGAAAAGAAAATGCATATTGTGTTTTAACGAGTGATAAAAAACACAAACCTAAAAGCGATAAAGACTGAATAAATAAAGCTCTTTTAACAAAAAAAGAAAGGCCGATTTGTTTTAAGCGCGTTTGCATAATAAATTGCATTACGGCGGCAAATATTAATGGTAAACTTGTTAATAGACCTGATTCTATAGGCGTTAAGCCTTGTTGTAATACAAATGCTGCAAAATAATTTTCTGCAAAACCTACAACAAGACTAGTTAATACAGCTTCCACATAACTGAACCATAAAGGCCCAGTTAAACTTCTCCACTCGGTCATATGTTATTCAGTATAAATTTGCTCTTGATGATAAACAACAAAGCAAAGGTCTTGGCAAGACCAGCCATGATTTAGACTTTTGTCTGGGTGTTTATGCTAACAATGATCTCAGCATCCATGATGTTTTTTCGTGAACTTGCAATCTTTGCGTTAATAGATCACATGTAACCTCGTCGTGCGCTTCATCAGCCGCAGGTAAAATTTTGCGTGCCGTTTGAATAACGATCTCATGACCTTCAATAAGTTCTTTAATCATTTTTTCGGCTTTTGGAACTTTATCTGATTCAACAATTGAAGTGAGCTTTGCAAATTGTTTATACGATCCCGGAGCATACTCACCTAGAGATCGAATACGTTCTGCAATTAAGTCTAATGAATTCCAAAGTTCAGTGTATTGATCCATAAACATCACATGAAGTGTGTTAAACATGGGGCCTTCGACATTCCAGTGAAAATTGTGCGTTTTTATATATAGCATATAACTATCGGCTAATAAAGCTGATAGCCCATTCGTAATGGCTTTGCGTTGAGAATCACTCATACCGATTTGGATTTTTGATTTTGCCATAAAACACTCCTTAATCTTTATCTTGCTCAAAATTATAATATAAAATCAAAAGCCAACAAGTCATATTTTTAGAAATAGGATTAGCTTGATAAAATCCTAAAACGTCCTAATCTATTCAAATGTATTTAAATAGATGGAAACAAATATTAAAAATTGCCTGGCCATTAATAATTGCGAACAGTTTTTGGAACTTACAATTAACGATTGATCGAATGTTTTTAGGCCAATTTTCAACAGAAGCTCTTGGAGCGGCTATGGCTGTAATGGGTGTTTTCTGGGTTCCAATGGCTCTTCTGCAAGGGACTTGTTCATATGTCACAACATTTGTCGCACAATATACGGGGGCAAACGAAAAAGAAAAAATTAGCGAAGTCACTTGGCATGCATTTGTCATTGCCATTTTTGGTGGATTGATTTTTTTATTACAAAACTTGTGTTCGCAGTGGTTTTTCCAACTTATTAATCACCCCACATTAGTTCAAAAGCTCGAAGTAGAATATTTTAATTCGGTAGCTTATTCAGCACTGCCCACAGCTTTAGTAGCTGTTGTTAGTGGTTTTTATACCGGGTTAGGTCAAACACAAAAAATAATCACAATCAATTTTGTTGGACTTATTTTGAATGCATTACTTGATTATTTACTTATTTTTGGTAACTGGGGATTTCCTCAAATGGGAGTAGCTGGCGCTGGATATGCTACAGCTATAGCGACCTATGGGGCTGCAATTATCGGGATTTATATGTTAATTGTTGATCAAAAAAATCAGCAGTTTAATTTTAAATTATGGATTAAATTTAATTATCCTTTATTTTTAAATTATATTAAATACGGACTACCAAGTGGTTTGCAATGGGCACTTGAGGGATTAGCTTTTACAGTATTTTTAATCATAATGGGTCGCCTACATAATGGCGAAGTTGCTCTTGCCAGCAGTAGTATCGCAGTCACAGTTATGATGTTATCAGTTTTACCGAGCATGGGTGTGGCTCAAGCTGTTATGTCACTTGTGGGACAAAATCTTGGTGAAAATAAACCAGATAATGCTGAACATGCGACATGGTCCGGTGTACAGGTTTCTTTAATTTATATGACTTGTGTAGCAACAAGCTTTATATTTATTCCTGAATTTTATTTATCGTGGTTTGCCAATCAAGAAAATGCTCATCTTTGGTTAGAAGTTAGCCATGTTGTGCCGCAACTACTTAAACTGGTCGCCGTCTTTACAATTTTGGATAGTTTGTATCTCAATATTTCTTTTGCACTTAAGGGAGCTGGTGATACAAAATTTGTATCCTTAATTGCATTGATTACACCTTGGCCGATCATGGTGTTACCTACCTATTTAATTAAAGAATGGTCCAATGCCGTTGTCTGGTCATGGGGATTTGCAGCTTTATATTCTTTGACAATTGTTGTACTGTTACTCATTCGGTTTAAAAAAGGTCTATGGAAAAAAATGCGAGTCATCTAAAAAAATAGGCTCGTTAAACAACTCATAAAACGTATGAAAAATCTTAAAGCCAAACACATACTCGTCAAACATCAATACGAAGCGGAAGATATACTTCGTTTACTTCAACGTGGTGAAAATTTCGAAAACCTAGCTCTGAAATACAGCCTGTGTTCTTCTGCTCAAAATGGTGGTGATCTTGGCGATTTATTTGGTAAAAAAAATCTAGATCCGGATTTTCTAGAAACACTTGAATCACTTAAAACTGGCCAAGTTTCACCTATTACACGCACCCGCTTTGGTTATCATTTGATAAAGCGATACTAGTCTCTACCATATGTTGCAATTTAGATTTACAACAAGTAAATCATAAAAAATAAGGGCCAGGTTTATCACCTAGCCCTTACTCAATTTTTAAATTTTAAATTCAAACTATTTCAAAGCAATCAATTGCGCGATCAATAATGAAACAACCGACATAACTTTGATCAAGATTGCAATACCAGGACCAGAAGTATCTTTGAATGGATCACCAACAGTATCACCAACGACTGCAGCCTTATGAGCATCAGATCCTTTTTTATGACCCGGTAAGCCACCTTTTTCGATAAACTTTTTAGCGTTATCCCAAGCACCACCCGCGTTAGCCATAAATAACGACATTGCAGCACCAACTGCCATACCACCAGCTAATAAACCTGCTAAAGCTTGTGGTCCCATTAAAAAACCCACAGCCACTGGAGCAAATACAGCAATAATACCTGGTAAAATCATTTCAAATAACGCAGCTGAAGTTGCAATATCAACAATTTTAGCTGGTTGTGGCTCTGCTTTACCTTCACGTAAACCTGGAATTTCTTTAAACTGACGAGCAATTTCAACAACGATTTTACCCGCTGCACGACCAACTGCTGTCATCGTTGTAGCACCAACTAAGAATGGTAAAATTGAACCAATCAAAATACCAATCAATACGCCTGATGAAGTTAAATCTAACTGCATTTTTGCTAAGCCAGCTGCAACACGAACGTGATTTACTTCCATATTGAAAGCCGAAAATAACGCCACAACAGTCAAGATTGCTGAACCGATCGCAAAACCTTTACCGATAGCTGCAGTTGTATTACCAACAGCATCTAATTCATCTGTGATGTCACGAACATTCGATGGAAGACCAGACATTTCAGAAATACCACCCGCATTGTCTGCGATAGGTCCATAAGCATCAACAGTCATAACAACTGCAGTACCAGCTAACATTCCAACGGCTGCTAAAGCAATACCGTATAACCCTAAGCATTGATCAGCAATGTAAGCCGCTACAACAACAATAATTGTTGGAATAGCCACTGATTCCATACCCACAGCTAAACCACGAATAACCGCAGTACCAGCACCAGTCATTGCTGATTCAGCAACTTGGCGAATTGGTTTCATAGCTGTGTAGTACTCAGTAATTAGACCAATTAAAGCACCACCAAAAGCACCTGCAGCTAGCGCCCAAGTGACATTTTGAGTAACACCTAAAGTCGGCATAACAATAAAAGAAACAACAGTTAAAATAACTGGAGGTAACATTAAAGATGCACGCAATACAGTTGCAGGCTTAGAGTTTTTCAAAGCACGAGCTAAGAAAATAACTACGATTGAAATAATCATGCCTAATGCTGATAAAACTAAAGGTAATGCGACAGCCATCAAACGCGAAGTTGATACATCAGCATTTACATCAGTCATAATTTTTGGCAAAGCAACAGCCTCAATTGTCAAAGCAATAGCCATTGCAGATACGATCGCAGCAACCATTGATTCATAAATATCCGCACCCATACCAGCAACGTCACCAACATTATCACCGACGTTGTCAGCGATAACACCTGGATTACGTGGATCATCTTCTGGAATATTTTCAACAACTTTACCGGCGATATCAGCACCAACATCAGCAGCTTTTGTGTAGATACCACCACCTATGCGAGCAAATAATGCGATTGAGGAAGCTCCAACTGCAAAAGAATGAAGGATCGTTCCAAGGTGAGCGTCATTTTGATAAACTAAGTATAAAGCGCCAAGACCAACTAAACCAAGACCCGCGACTGAGAGACCCATTACAGCGCCGCCATCTAAAGCCACAAGTAAAGCATTACCTTTAGTAGATGTTGCAGCCGCTTGAGTCGTACGAACATTAGCAAAAGTCGCAGCTTTCATACCAACAAATCCAGCAAGTAACGACAACACAGCACCTAAGATAAACCAAACAGCCGCTATCGGACCAAGAGCGAAAAATAATAAAACACCAACAACCGCACAATATACAGATAATACTTTGTATTCACGCACCAGGAATGCCATTGCACCTTCGCGAATGTATCCTGCAATTCTGTTCATTGTTTCATTTCCTGAAGGCTGCGATTTAACACGGAAATATAAAATAACCGCTATCACAAGACCGACAACCCCTGCAATTACAGGAGACATCAAGTAAGTTGAATTCATAGGTATTACTCCTTTTTATTTGAAGATAAAAAAGTAGTGATATCGATGATTTATGTCAATAATTTTACTCGAAAAATCGTGATTACTTGAGAAGAGCATTAAAGATCACCATTTGAGATGAATAAATGATTTTCACATTAGCTTAAAACTTGTACAATTGTCTGTAAGCCTGTTCGTAATTGTTAAAAATCGAATGTGAACGACTTCCAAAGGACATGAGTAACCCCCAAATAATAAAAACAACTAAAGCTATTTTTGTAAGCATTGCAGAGTGCTTGGGCCAAAAATTAACACCGAAATACTTATCAGGTTCACTAGCCATAAAAAACGCTATCACTGGAAAACACAATATAAAATGCCAATGGTTAAATTCAACTGGAGATAAAGCCGCTGATAAAATTGTTCCAACCAAGAATGAAATTAAAAACTCACTCCAAAAATTTCGATTTAAGTTGCTTTTGTAAGCTTTAATTTTTTGACCAAAAAAGCGGAAAGACATATATAAACTCATTACAGCCAAAACCCATTTTACCGAGTGAAATACAAAACTAATAATAGCCTTTAGCCATTCTGTTTGAATATAATCAAATCTTATTTCAGAAAATATATGTCTGCCGCAGTATAACGACCCCATTCTAAAAAAATAAGCTATAGCTTTAAGAACAGGATAAACAAGCACTAAATTTTTGCCGATGAATGCTCCTGAATGAGTTTGCAAAGAATCTGTCTGACCCGATATTTTTTCTAAAGCCCAAGGCACTAATGAAAGCCCAATTAAAACAACACCTGTAGCAAAACCTAAATAGTGGACTTTAATTTGCTTACGTAAAAATAAATAGAGAAAACTGATTCCTAATATCAAAACAGAAAAATGAACTTGAAAACAAAAACCAACAACTAATACCAAAAACAGAGAATCCCAGAAATTTTTTCGTAAATGCAATTGATAAATAAAATAAAAATACAACGCTGAAAACAAAAACAAATAACCTGGATTATAAAGCTCTGATTGCTCTATTCTCCACGGATTTAACCAGTAAAAAACAACAAGATACAGTGGATTAAAATCACGAACATATTTAAATCCTAAATTGCGTAAAACAAAATAACTCGCCAAGTGAAATACATAGATAACCAGACAAGCTGCATAAGGTGAATTCCACAACATCATAGGCACAGCCGTAACAACTGTTAAAAAACTACCGGGCAATGCACCCATTTTAGTAGCGGCATTACCATGGTGAACCCACTCGCCAGTCGTGAGTATCTTATAAACTTTATCCATTAATTGAGTATTATCTGTATGAATCATCAACGTTTTAAACATTAAAAAACTAAGTAAAGAACCAATGATTAATAGTACGAACTCTAACCAGGTCCAACGATTCAATAACTGATTTTTTTGATTTTCATGCGTGTTTAATTGCGAATTCAATAATGAACTGCTTAGAGATTTGCTCATTCGTCTACATTGGCATACTTTACTTAAAAGCAAAATACTAAATTGCGAAATATTTTGCTTTTTCATTCATAAAATAATACCCGCAAACACTTGATCCTGGATACATTGCATATGTTTCAGTAAGCTTAATGCCTGTTTTTTCTTCAAAACGACAAAGTTGCCACATCTTTTCTTTTTGTGAATGATTCGGACACGAAGGATAGCCCGGAGCTGGTCTAATACTGCGATATTTTTCTTTGATTAAATCATCGTGAGATAAATTTTCGGTAAGACCAAATTGAAAATTTCGCCGCATGTATAAATGCGCCCACTCAGCACTTGCTTCCGCAATACGATCGCCCAAAGCTTTTGCTAGAATTGATTTGTAATCGTCATGCTTAAGTTCATAAATTTTAGCTATTTTTTCAACTTCATCCCCAGCCGTAACTGCAAAAAAACCTAAATAATCCTTATTTTTAACTTCAGTAGCAAGCGATTGTGGAAGTATAAAATCTGCCAAACTGTAATGAACTTGATTATTAACTGTTTTGACTTTTTGCTGTCTTTCAAAATGAAAGCTTTCAAGAGGTTTTTTAAATATTGTTAATTCATCAGTGTTTTCATAAACCATAACAGTTTCATCATCTGACAAAGCTTCAAAGACTGCGGTTACAATTTTAGGTTGCACTTTCTTCTCTTTAATCCAATCTTTTAATAACAACTGAACATCTGCAAAAAGTGTTGTAGCCTCGGCACCATATTTATCTGATTTGAGTATTTGAGGGTAAGTGCCTTTAAGCTCCCATGTCCAAAAAAACGGAGACCAGTCGATGTACTGTGCTATGATTTCAAGGTCGATAAAGTGTTCACGCACACCTACTTCTTGAGGACGAGCAAAATGATTACTTTTCCAATCAATTTGACATTTATTTTTTCGCGCAAACTCGAGAGTGACGTAATCGAGTGGATTCTGGTTTTGCAAATAACTTGTTCTGATTTTTTCGTATTCGTTTTTGAATAAATTAAAATTCTCATTTTTTTGTGTTTCTGAGAGAATTAAATTAAGAGCCTCAGTAGTTCGAGACGCATCTGATATGTGAACTACAAGGCCATCATACACACTATCAAGCTTAACAGCCGTGTGTACTTTAGATGTCGTAGCGCCACCAATCAATACAGGCAAATGAATATTATGCTTTTTTAATTCTGTTAAATTATAAATCATTTCATCAAGTGATGGTGTAATAAGCCCACTAAAACCAATAACATCTGGCTCATAATGTCGAACTGCTTCAAGAATTTTATGAAATGGAGTCATTATTCCTAAATCGATAACTTCATATCCATTGCAAGCAAGAACGACTCCGACAATATTTTTGCCAATATCATGAACATCACCTTTTACTGTTGCTAGAATAATTTTTTTCTGATGAGACTTAGCTGCTAATGTCTTTGATTGTTTTTGATGTTCTTCTTTTTCTTTTAGCAAGTAGGGCTCAAGATGCGCGACCGCTTTTTTCATCACGCGTGCAGATTTAACCACCTGTGGTAAAAACATTTTACCTTCACCAAACAAATCCCCGACAATCTTCATACCAGACATCAAAGGACCTTCTATGACAAACAATGGCTTTTTAAGTTTTTGAAAAACTTCTTCAGTATCATCAACAATAAATTGATCAAGTCCGTGCACAAGAGAATATTTAATTCGCTCTTCAACAGCTTGATTTCGCCATTCGAGTTTTTTGTTTTGTTGTGATTCGTTTGGATTCTCTTGATTAGTTTTATTTTTTTTAGAATACTCCAAGAGCTTTTCAGTCGCATCTGATCTGCGATTGAGAACAACATCTTCAAGAATATTTTTCAATTCTGGTTCAATATCATCGTAAACATTAATCATTCCAGCATTAACAATACCCATATCAAGACCGCTTTTTCGGGCATGATAAAGAAACACAGAATGCATGCTCTCACGAATATGATTTTGCCCTCTGAAAGAAAAGCTTAGATTAGAAACACCACCACTTGTCCACGCCCCAAGGCATTGCTTTTTAATTTCTTTTACAGCATTTATGTATTCGACGGCATAGTTATTATGTTCATCTAAACCCGTTGCGACAGTTAAAATATTAGGATCAAATATAATATCGTGCGGATCAAAACCTATTTTTTCAGTTAATAACTTATAGGCCCTTTGACATATACGTACCTTATCTTCACAAGTCACAGCCTGTCCGTTTTCATCAAAAGCCATAACAACGACAGCAGCTCCCATTTTCTTTATAAATTGAGCTTGACTCAAAAACGTGGTTTCGCCTTCTTTTAACGAAATCGAATTAACAACAGACTTTCCCTGAAGACACTTAAGACCTTCTTGTAAAACTTCCCATTTTGACGAATCGACCATGATTGGTATTTTAGCTATGTCAGGTTCAGACGATAATAGATTCAAAAAGTGGCGCATTTCCATTTTCGAATCCAGCATTCCTTCATCAAAATTAACATCTAAAATATTGGCGCCACTATCAACTTGGTTTTTAGCGACAGTTAAGGCCTTGTCATATTCTTTATTTTTAATTAATTTCGCAAATTGGATTGAGCCCGTGACATTTGTTCTTTCACCAACCATAGAAAAACTTTTTTCATGTGAATATGGTTCAAGTCCAGAGAGCTTTAAACACTGATTATTAATTTTCGACCAGTCATCTTCAAGTCGCCCTTTGCGATGTTTGTGGTGTTGCACAAGAGCAGCTATATGTTTAGGAGTTGTACCGCAACAACCTCCAATAATATTAACAGCACCGTCATCAATCATTTGACCAATTGAAAAAGAAAGTGAATCAGGAGTTTCATCATAACCAGTCGGAGAAAGTGGATTAGGTAATCCGGCATTGGGATAACACGAAATATAACAATCACTAATACGCGCAAGTTCTTTAATGTACGGGCGCATTTCTTGGGCCCCGAGCGCACAATTAATTCCAACGCTCACAGGTTTTGCATGCTTAACACTATGCCAAAAAGCTTCGACTGTTTGCCCTGACAAAGTACGACCACTTAAATCAGTAATCGTTACAGAAATCATAAGCGGAGGTCTCAAGGCATAAAGTTCAGGGTTTGATTCGGGAAAATTTTGCTCAATATATTGACTGTAAGCAAATAAAGCAGCTTTTGCATTCAATGTATCAAATATAGTTTCAACTAAGATAATATCTGCACCACCGGCCATTAATCCTGATATTTGCTCATGATAAGCCGTCACTAAATCATCAAAGTGAACAGCGCGATAAGCGGGATTGTTGACATCCGGGCTTAGCGACGCTGTTTTATTTGTTGGCCCCAGGGCACCTGCTACATAAGCTTTACGACCTGTTTTTTTCTCAATTTCTAAAGTAGCATTTTTAGCTAAACGAGCTGCGGCCTCGTTGAGCTCAAAAACAATTGATGCCAAACCGTAATCTTCTTGCGCAATAGAAGTACCGTTAAACGTATTCGTCTCAATGATATCAGCACCAGCTTCGAGATAAGCCATATGAATTTTAGTAATAACTTCGGGTTTTGTGAGTGTGAGTAAATCGTTATTTCCTTTTAAATCAACGCGATGATCTTTAAAGCGAGTACCACGATAGTCTGCTTCTTGAAGTTTCTCGAGTTGAATCATCGTACCCATTGCACCATCGATGAAAGCAATGCGTTCGTTGAAAAGCTGCTGTAGTTGCGAGTGTGTATTTTGCGATGAATAATTCAAGATTTGATTCTTCATTGATTAAAAGCTCCGGAAAAGTGTATTGAATACTTAAAAACTTCTCACTAGTTTTGTTACAGCTTCAACATTGTTTAATACATAGAAATGAACATTTTTTTCGCCAGCCGAAAGTAAACCTTCAACTTGTTTTTTAGTCCATTGATAACCAATTTCAGCAACATGCTTAGGATTTTTCGTTACTTCATCAACTAAGGTATCAGGTAGATCAATGTAGAAATTTTTAGGTAAAGATCTGAGTTGTCCAACCGTTTTAAGCATCTTTAAACCAGGTATTATGGGAACAGTAATCCCCTCATCACGACAATGTTTAACGAAATCAAAATACTTTTGATTATCAAAAAACATTTGCGTCACGATATAATCTGCACCGGCTGCAACTTTATTTTTTAAATGCTGAATATCAAGCTTTAAATTAGGAGCTTCAAAATGTTTCTCAGGATAACCTGCTACACCGACGCAAAAATCCATTGATGACGATTTGTCTAAATCATCTAAAAACTGGCCTTTTTTCAAATCATTAATTTGAAAGACCAAATCAGAAGCTTGCTCGTTGATCGAGCGATCAGGTCTAACTGGTTTATTAAAATTAGGCGCATCACCTCGCAAAGCGAGAACGTTTTCAATACCTAAAAAGTTAAGTTCAATCAGTGCATCTTCGGTCTCTTCTTTGGTAAACCCCAAGCAAAGCATATGGGCAACAGTATCAATCTTAAAACGATTTTGAATGATTCCACAAATACCCAACATACCTGGTCGTTTACGCAAGGTCCTTCTCAAAATTGTTCCATCGTTTTTTTCTTGATAATAAGTTGTTGATGAATGCGAAGTCACATCAATCCAAGGCGGATTTAAACGAGCTAATTGTTCAACAACATCCACTATTTCTTTGGCCGAACTGCCACGAGGTGGCGGAACAATTTCATAGCTAAACTGCGGATTCAAAGAATTCAGCGAGTTTGAATGAGCACGATGAATATGATCGATAACTTTCATAGGCCGTACGATTCCTTTAAAAGTAAGAGTTAAGTTAAAAAATAACTATATCTAATTGTAAACTTATTACAATTAATTTTCATTAATTATTCAATTTAACAAGAAATCATGACAAATAGATTGATGCTTTGTTGTTTTAGCCGTATCTAGAGCGAATGATCTACAAAGCAGGACAATTCATCAATTTATTCGTCGAAAAAATTTCTCCGATAGAAGCAACTTTAAATCCGCATCCAAATTTTGAGAGTCATGATTTTTTTAGACTCTTACCTGACGAACAAGTCCATCAACTTTCAACCGGAAGCGAAGTCTTATGCATTTTGTATAAAAACCAAGCCCAAAACGAACTTTTTGCGTCTATGCGATTAGAACATCACGCTAACCGAACCGCACATCTTTTAAAAACTAATCAAAAAGTAAAACTGTTTGTCATTAATGAATCGAATTTGGGTTATAAGTGCATCATAGATGGACAGTATATTGGCATGCTTTACCACAATGAAGTCTTTCAAAAATTAACAAAAAATCAACAAATCGACGGGGTTATTAAAAAAATTCGTGAAGATTTAAAAATCGATTTAATTCTTCGAGCTCCTGGACACTTTGAAACAGCAGATATCGCAGATAAAATTATTTCACTTTTAAAAGAAAATAATGGCTTTCTAGACATAACAGACAAAACACCACCAGAAAAAATTTATGATTTATTTGGCGTCAGTAAAAAGAAATTTAAAATAGCTCTGGGCGGATTATATAAAGCAAGAAAGCTCAACATAGACGATAAAGGTCTACACTTGACTTCATAATTCACCAAGAAATGCTTACTTAAAGTGATCGTAAAAACTGAACAGCCTCAGCGTCTTTATTATCTTCAGCTATTTTAATCAAATTAGGCATCTGTAAGTAAAACTCAGAAGTTCTAATTATAAATTTCTGAATATCTAACAATGTATTTTTCACTTCTGCCTTCTGTCCAGATTTGTAATATATTTTCATAAGCTCTGCATAGGCTGGAGCTAGATCATTTCTTTTAGCGATGGCTGTCTTTAAGGCATCAATTGCCAAATCAATACGACCCTTTTTGATAAAAACTGTCGAGAGACTTATGTAATTAAACGGATTATTGGGATAAACCTCAATAGCTTTTTTATAAGATTCAAAACTAATCTCAATCATTTGTGGAGCAAATTGTGAAAGCGTCATAAAAAGCGTTCCACGAGCTCTCCATAAATCAGCTTTACGCGGATCTAAGCTAACGCACTTATCTGAAGATTTGATAATTTCATCAAACAAACCTTTTCGCTCTTGTTCAAGTTGTTGCATATTTGGATTTTGACTACGCAACGAACGCGCGAACAAATTATAGTAAACATCTGCTCTAAAACACCAATATTCAGCATTTTTTGAATTGTTCGCTATAGCCGCATTGAGATGACTATATGATTTTTCAATATCACCATAAGATATCAATTGGCGTCTTGATTCATTATAATCAATATCTGCCTGCCACATTTGATAGACATTGTACGCCAAAAATAAACCGACAAATGCTACAAAAAATGAAAGCAATTTTTTCCAACGTGAAAATAAATTATTTTCAAAAACATACTCACGATGAATGCCCGAAAAATTAAAATTCATAGCCGGAAATAAGTAAAAAAACATTAATGTCGGAATAAAACTAAATGCTGTCAAATGTGTTACAAGCAAAAAACCAAACCCACCGAGTAAAGCAATTGAATAAACGTAGTCGTCTGGCCACACTTTTTTAAACAAATTTCTGAAAACTGGCACAAACATTAATCCAATGAGGAATATATAGGCTAAAAAACCAACAGCGCCAGTCGTGGCTAGATAATGAATAAACTCATTGTGCGCCTTGTGCCAAATCAAACTCCAACTTTCTCCGTAATTTTGTTCAACTGTTTGAATGTGATTAAATTCTTCACCGAAATTCTCTGGACCAACCCCTAATACTGGATGTTGTTTCCACATTTCGATTGCCGTACGCCATACGATAAAGCGCGTACTGTAGCCATTTTGAATTTCACCAACCTCTAGCTTTTTACGTAGGGCATTTTCTCCAGGTTCAAAAAAATAAGCTATGTTACAGACAAAGATCATCGCAAGGGCGATCCAAAATTTTTTCCATGATATATTTTGAAGCTTCGACTTAAAGATCAAAGCAAAAGAGGTAAAAATGATCATCGTAATAAAAAAAGCAAATATCGGAAGACGTGATCCAGAATACAAAATACCTAAGTTCATAGACGTCCACGCCGTTAACCAAAACCAAAATGATTTGTTATCTTTAGAACTGATTAAAAACGCAAAGCACAGAGGCAAACAACAACCTAGTACTGTGCCATATCCAACTGATTGTCCCATCGTTGAAAGGGCACGAGATGTCATTGCATCATAAACCCACCAATTAATCGGATCGCCACCGAAGTGCTGAATGATTCCATAAATCGACATCAAAAAAGCAGTAAAAACAAAACACGCTGCTAAAGTTTTCAAGCTGTGTATATTCGAAAATATTTGCACAACCACAAATGAAAAAAACACAAACGTGGTAACAGAATAAACTGAACCTGCCGGCAAATTTAGTACACCCCACAAAGAGCTATAAACGTGTCCTGTAAATGCAAAAGACAACATATATATAAGCCAATACGCAAGTAGCCCCCAGACCCAAATATTGACTTTAATTTTAATTTGATCTTTCCATATAAGCTGTAACAAATAAATGACACCAATCAAACTCACGCTCACAGCCGAAAAATATCCTTTAATCATTTCAAATGGCGATTGATCATTCCACTTACAAAACAAGAGCGGCATGATGATGACAAAAAAGCATGATAAATACTGAATAAATGACAACGGCTCTGCGATTTGTTGTGCATCAATTTTTAGACGCGCTTGCATTTTTTTAATTTTTTTCTCGGCATATTGATTCATATTAACATTGTTGAACAAATACTTTTAAAAGAAAAGTAGTTTTATACTAAGACAAAAAAAGAACTAAATTTTAATCTTTTTATTTCGATAAATTTGCAAACCCAATGATGGCAAATAGACTAAACTTATCAAAAGCAGCAATAAGAACGAAGACTTTGCGTCGCGCATAATAATAGCCAATAAAATAACTAACCAGCTCCAAAACATTAAAATAACAACCGTCTGACGATGCGTAAAACCGAGATCAATCAGTATATGATGTAAATGATTTCGATCCGCAGAAAAAGGCGATTTTTTCTGCGCTAATCGTAGAATAAAGACGCGCACCATATCAAAAATAGGAATAGCCATGACTGCAATAGCAACGCTTGGTGAAGCATGTATCCAATACTCATCAACAATACTTCTCGCTTTATTGAACTCAATAAAATGAATAGATTGCACCGCAAGAATAAAACCAATTAACATAGCACCCGTATCACCCATAAATATCTTGGCAGGCTGCCAATTAAACATCAAAAATCCCAGCAAACTACCAGACAACGCAAACGATAAATAGACCAGCGACCAGTGACCATTTAAATAAAACCATAATCCAAAACTTGTCGACGATAACAACCCCAGACTACCTGCTAACCCATCAACACCATCAATCAAATTATAACAATTAATAATAGCTACAATAGCGATGACAGTGAATACAATTGAAAACCAATAAGGAATTTCCTGTATGCCAAACAAACCATAAAAACTATTGATTTTAATATGTCCCAATACAACGATTAAAAATGCACTCATAAATTGAGCCAATAACTTCTTCATCGGCGTTAGAACTAAAATATCATCCTTAATTCCAGCGAAAAACAATATGGTTAAGGCCGGCACTAGATACTTAACGTCAGTTAAACTTTGCACATCTTTAAAAATGGTAAATGACAAAATTAAACCAGCAAAAATAGCCATTCCTCCCAAAGTAGGAGTTTTAGCTTTATGTTGCTTACGATCATCTGGCTCATCAAATAAGTGCTTAAGTTCGGCCACACGAATAATGACCGGAATCATCACATATGTAATCAGAAATGAAATGAAAAAAGCTGCTAAAACAAACACACTGCTATTATTCATAATTGTTTAATCAACGTCTATATTTTTTTACAACTGAATGTAACTCAGATTCAATTTCTGCAATGATTTTCCTTTTGGTAAAATGAGCTTCATAAAAATTTCGCGCATTTTGTCCAAGATTTTGCAATTCAATTTCACTGAATTGCGCAAACTGCTCAATCACTTGTTTTAACTGATCAAGTTGCCCTGCCCGAGCGACAAGTCCCGCTTGTGAAGCTTTAATTATCTCAGAAGTAGCTCCATCTATAAAACCTAGAACAGGCTTTGCGGCTGCAAAATAGGCTTGTAATTTACCAGGAATAACCATAGACATAGTTGGACTTTGACCGAGAGATACTATCATCACATGACTTTTCGCAAATAAATAAGGCATATCTTCTAACGATTGGCGTGCAATCCATGTTACGTTGCCCAAACCTTTGGATCTACTTTGCGCTTCCGTTAAAAAACTTCCATCACCAACAAAAACAAAATGTAGACGAGGTTGAGTGATCTCGATTTGACGTGCAACTTCAATTATTTCTGCGATGCCTTGCACCTTACCGATGTTCCCGGCAAAAGCAAATATCATCTTATTTTGTGGTAACTCGGCAATCCAAGCTGGTTCTGTTTTTTTGTGCCTATTTGTATGCGTCATTTCAGAATGATCCGCATCAACAAGGCTCCAATTGTAAATAGTTTGCCGATGTCCTTTAAACCCCAAACGATCTAAGTTTTCGTTAAATAATTGGTTTTGTATAAGCATGACATCTGTGTAACGATAAATAAAACGTACCAAAATATTGAGAATAGGCTTAATAAAGTTTAGTTTTTGAGTCTTAATCACTGCAAAAAAACTATCCGGCCAGAGGTCTTGATACCAAATTACAAGCGGAACGCGGTGAATTATTTTAAAAATAACTGCTGGTATAAATGCAATCAAGGGTGATGTCGCATATACAAAAATAAGATCAGTTTTATTAAGTCGAAAAAGATTAATTAATCCTGAAAAAATATTACTCATGTAATTCAATGCCAAACGAACAAAACCTTTTTGACGACTGACGACAGGAAATCTTTTAATCACACTATTTTTCCAATTTTCAACATAGGGCCCACTCAATATCGAGTAACGCTGATGCATTTGACCTGTTGCATAGTTAGGCAAACTTGTTGAAATTTCAATTTCGTGTCCATTTTGACAGAGTGACTCAACAAGATCATTAATAACAAAGTTTTCAGGCCAGAAAACATAAGAAAATAATGTTATTTTAAGTTTTTTAGAGGATTGATCATGTGCTGTCATTTAAATACTAGAGCTTACTTTCTTAAATCTGTAAAAGATTATTATTTGGTTTACGAGTAATCCGAAATGAAAAAGTGCAAAAATCCAAGATACACCATAAGCCCCCCATGTCATCATAAACCAAGGGGATACTGATAAACTCAATATTAACAACGCTAAGTTCAAATAAGCAGAAAACTTGATCATACCTTTTTCCAACCAGATTGGATTAAACAATTGATACGTTAAATATCCTGGAATAGATAACAAAGTAATCAAAAATAAATCAGAAACACCAGCAAAAGGCTTTAAAAAAGAACTCGCAGCAAAGTGAATTAAAATGTAATAAATGAACAATCCAACAGCAGTAGACAAAACAAGTGTCGCAGTAAAAAGTTTTTTAAACTGAGTTACTCTCTGCGCTATACCTACATCAGATACATAGGCAGAAACACGAATGTTAGCAGTCACACTTAATAAGTAGATAAGATTAATAATTTGAAATGCGAAGCCAACTTTACCAATCTCAGCTTTTTCTATAAACCATCCCGAGATAATAACAACAAATAACGGAAATGAATTAAATGATAAATAGTCTAGATGCGGAATTAGTGACTTTTTAAATGCCCTTAAAAAATGGGTAAAATTAAAATCAAGCTTTCTTTCACCACAATATAAAATTAGATAAGCCATTTCTAAAAAAACGCCCATAGCAATAACCGTCGAATAGATAAAAATAAATTCATTGATATGTTTCTCAGCTATCAACGAATAAATGACTATGAATAATACAACTAAAAAACGAATTGCAAAAATGATCATTTCTTGAACATATGTCTTCAAAAAGGCTGCAAAAAATGCGTTGCCGTTAATGTTCCAAACATAAAAAAAGGCTGAAATACAAAAAGCATAAAATGTATGGGATGACACGATTTGTTGTGCGGAATTTATAGTCGACCAAAAAATAAAACTACATAATAAAGTTAAAAAACCAAAAAAGAAATTCAATGTAATATAAGCCGGCAATTGTGTTTTTTTATGTTCTGTATTTTGAAACGTTTCAATGAGAAAAGTTCGCCCCAAATTAAATGAAAAAATAAGCCCCAAGCTCGAGAAAATTGATGTTGCATAACTGATGATACCGCGCCCCTCGGGGCCAAAATAATTTGCAGTAAAGAGAAAAAATACAAAGCCGCTAAAAGCGAAAAATCCACGCACTAAAATGGAAAATATGTATTTCTTCAAAAAAGATCTCCAGGCCGAAGCTTACAAAATCAAATCCTTACCAGAGACTTAACTGTTTGGCACTTTTATTTTCTAAATAGGAGTTCACATTTACACACCCATTTAAACATTCATTTGCCAAACTTATATGCAGACCATTCTTTAATTCTTTTACTATGGACTCATAGAGCTCAATTGTAGTACTTTCCTAAAGATGTCTTTTTTCTTTTTAAGCACAATTGCTTTTTCAGTTATTTCACAGTCAATATTAGATTTATCAATAACTCTATTAATGCTTTCTCTTATATTTTATCATTACAAAAAACATAAGACTTCCCCTAAAATAGCAATTATACGCAAACCATTTCTTTTTGAAATTGGTTTTATTTTATACATATTCAGTATTGTTTTGGGCTTAATTTATTATTACCAATTCGATTTTAAAACAATCATTCAAAGCGTAATAAAATTCAGCTGGATTATTAACTTCTACATTTTTTATTGGTATTTTAAAACGACTAGACCTAAATTTAAAACCATTGTTCTATTTTTTATCTGTGGTTTTCTAATTTCAAATATATATGCATTGACAACTTTTATATATAACTATGATTTTTTAACGCAAGATGAGCTTAAAAATCGAAGAGTTATTGGTTTACTTAATAGCGCTACTTACCATGCGCATGCAAATGCACTCATTTTTTCATTTTTTGTAACGTACATTTTTTTCAAATTTAAAGAATTGAGTTTTAAGTTAAAAGTTGCATTCTTAGCAGCAACAACACTTATGGGGCTGAGTATTTTTTTGACTCTGACCCGCGGCCCCATACTAAGCTTATTTATAGTTTTTATGATTTTCATATTTATGCAAAGTCGTAAGTGGTTTATTTTAGCACTAGCAACCATTATGACGATTTCACTGCTTCTGTACACGCAAACAGATTTAATCAAAAATCGAGTAGCGCAAACAGTCGATAAATCGCAAATAGATAATATTCGAGTCAATTTATTTAAAGTTCATATCGAGATGATCAAAGATTCACCATTGATTGGCATTGGTTACAATTCGCCTCTTAATCACACTCGTGGCTGGTGGCACACATTAAATCTACCTGAAGATTACTACGATTCACATGCTCACAATCAACTCTTAAATGTTTGGGCGACCACTGGAATATTTGGATTACTATCATTTTGCCTTTTTTACTTTTGGTTTTTGATCAAAAATTTGCAACTTGTTCGTTTTTTCAAACAACATGGTGATCGAGAAAACTATTATCTCGCAACGGCCTGCCTCATCACACAAGCTGAATATTTATTGGCAAATTTAACAGACATTGGATTTGAATACTCAAAAATTCGAACACTCATTTTAATTATTTGGGCCCTAGTGCTGGCTCTCATGACAAAACAAAAGGAAATTTCTCATGCTATCAAGTAAATACGATTTTATTATTGTTGGCGCTGGCGTTGTCGGTCTTAATATTGCGAGAGAACTTTTATTGCGCAATAAGAGCTCAAAAATCTTAATCATCGATAAAGAGAAAAAAATCGCATCACATTCGAGTGGTAGAAATAGTGGCGTGCTACACGCCGGATTTTATTATACAGCCGACAGCTTAAAGGCCCAATTCACAAGAAATGGGTGTGAATACTTGACAGACTATTGTTTAACAATGGGTTTAAGTATTAATCGCTGCGGAAAGCTCGTTGTAACAAAAGATGAATCAGAGTTACCATCTTTAAACGAATTATTTAAACGTGCAAAAAATAATGGTGTTGAACTGATTGAAATGGATGAGTTCGAAGCTCAGAAAATAGAACCTCGAGTGAAAACATTTAAAAAAGCAGCTTGGTCACCAAAAACAGCTACAGTTGATCCCGTTGAAGTCATGAATAGCTTTATGAACGAGTTAATTAAAAGCGGAGTTGAGTTTCTATTCGAGGCAGAGTACTGGAGTTGTCAAAATAATCTTCTTAAAACTTCAAAAGGCCAATTTGAATTCGGATATTTAATCAACAGTGCTGGACTTTATGCTGATCAAATTGCAAAAGATCATGGTCTTTCTCAAAAATACACCATACTGCCATTTAAAGGATTATATTTATACTGCACGAACGATTCTAAAAAATTTAATACGCATATCTATCCAGTACCAAATTTAAAGAATCCTTTTTTAGGTGTTCACCACACATTGACCGTAGATGGTCACACCAAGGTGGGTCCGACTGCTATACCAGCTTTCTGGCGCGAACAATATAATGGATTTGATAATTTCGACTTAAGTGAAGCCATTGATATTATTACTCAAGAAATTGGGTTATTTTTTAAAGGTGGTTTTGATTTTAGATCTCTTGCTCTTGAAGAAGTTAAAAAATATTCTCGTAAATATCTTATTGGCGAATCACAAAAAATGGCTACAGACGTCGATTTTACCGATTATACAAAATGGGGAAAACCAGGCATCAGAGCCCAACTCCTCAATACTGAAACGAAAAAACTCGAAATGGATTTTATCGTTGAACAAAATTCATATAGTATTCACGTTTTAAATGCCGTATCTCCAGCGTTTACAGCCTCTAAGCCATTTGCAGAATATATTGTTTCAAAAATCTAGAGCTTATCTCCTTGATAAGCTCTTTCAGTTGAAATGTGATACTGCTCACGTTTTCTTGTCGAGAAAGTACCACTTTGTGCTCGATGAATAAGATCTTCGGCAATTTTTTGCGAAGTTTGACCATCACCGAGACCATGCATCCAAGCTGTCTTTTCAAGCATAAGTAACTTAGAAAAATAAACTGTATAGTTAGTGTGAGTTGATCTTGGATCAAACTTAACAGATGACCTACAATCATAGACTTGTGGCCGCTCTGTTGAATGACGCATTTGAATTGATGGTATGCCTAGTACCGCAGATTCTTCCACTAATGTGCCAGAATCTGTCACAACACCTTTCGAGTTGACCATAAGACAAAGAAGCTCTCTGTAACCGACCGGATCGACAATTTTTAAATTACTCGGAATAACAAATTTTTTATCTTTAAGCACTTGCTGCGTTCTGTAGCTTGCCGGAAAATAAACAGTGAGCGGACTATTCTTCACAAGCTCAAGAATGCGTGCTAGAGCATCATCGTTGTGAACATTTTCGCGGCGATGACAGGTCATCACAAAATAATTTTTCACTGTCAAATTTCGATCAAGAAAAAAGCGAGACTGCAACATTTCATCGAATTCTTTTTTACGAGAAAAATAGTATTCATTAACTATATCAACAATAGGATTACCAACGACAACAATACGATTTGGATTTAACCCTTCCGCTACCCCTTGTGCTTTGTACTCATCGAAGTAGGTATAAATTAAATCTGACAGATGATCGATCATTGTGCGATATTTTTCCTCAGGCATTTGCCAATCATACGATCGCATACATCCTTCAATGTGGTAAATCGGTATATTAAGTTGTGCACAGGCTATTGCACCAGTTGTCGTGTTTGTATCACCAAGAAACACCGCAACATCTGGCTTGTTTTGCACATAATAAGCATATAGCTTTGTTATTAGCGCGGAGGCAATTTCAGCATCAGTAGCCCCAGCACAACCTAGTTCTACATCAGGTGCTGGAATGTCGAGTTCTCGAAAAAAAATATCTTTTAAGTTGTCAGAATAGTGTTGCCCTGACCATACCAATTCAACATCTAAGTTCGGTTGTTTTTTGAGATACTTGATAATCAAAGCAGCACGAATAATATCCGGACGAATTCCCAGTACAAAAGAGATCTTTTTCTTCGTATTCACCAAAGTATTCCCATCAACAGAGTGCGCCATCTACCTATCCTTATCTTTGTATAAAAAAATGCTCAGTCTTATACTGAATTCTAAATTAGTCCGTCTGTAAAGCTTTGATATTCAAATAGATAAAATATGAGCAATTTTAGAATGACATCAAGCATCCTAAAAGACCTTTACAAACATCAAAAAACTAATCTATCCTTCATGTCGTAAATAAAATAGAAAGTGCACTTTATTATGAAATTAAATTCCAATTATGCCCCGAATATCCTAAGACTTGCCTACGATTTAGTTGTTTGTGCTTATGTTGCCATTACACTCTTTGTTTTTGGTCATTTTACAGACTACGGTACACATCCTGAAATATTATTTGTAGCTCCGATGGTGGCTATTGCATATTTCCTCTTAAGTCTTACTCTCAAAGTTAAAACGCCAAAGTTTTCGCTTCAAACTTCGCTCATTTTTATTTTAACCGGCCTGGCTTACATAGTGCTTTATGCTATGTCGTACCCACAAATACTAGCAGCGGCGTTTTCTTTATTTACATTTCCGTTGCTCGTCATTCCCCGATATTTTTTAAATTTAAAAAAATATGCTAATCCACTTGTGTACCAACTTGGACTTAAAAATAAAGGTTCAGTCTTAGTTGTTGGTGGTGCTGGTTATATCGGATCACATTTAGTCGATATTCTTTTGAAAAAAAATTATTCTGTACGCGTTCTTGATAATTTAGCTTACGGAAAAGAAAGTTTAACAACATTTTTTGAAAATCCACGTTTTGAATTTATCAATGGAGATGTTACTGATATTTCAAAACTTGTTGCCGCTGTAAGTGATTGTTCAACAGTCGTTCATCTTGGTGGGCTTGTTGGTGATCCGGCGTGTGCTGTTGATAAAGATTTCACTCGTCACGAAAACATTATCTCAACACGCATGTTAAAGGAAGCTGCTAAATCTGCGGGTGTTAGCCGCTTTGTGTTTGCGTCATCATGTTCAGTTTATGGATCTAACGACAATATTGTTGATGAAACTAGCGAATTAAATCCAGTGTCTTTATATGCTTCAACTAAAATTGACAGTGAAAAAGAATTACAACAATCAATTAATGATGATTTCTCTATAACAATCCTTAGATTTGCAACCGTATTTGGACATTCTTTCAGACCACGTTTTGATCTTGTTGTTAATTTGTTTACAGCGCAGGCCTTTGTCGATCAAAAAGTCACTGTTATGGGTTCAGCACAGTGGCGCCCTTTTGTTCACTGTCGCGATATTGCACGTGCAATTGAAAAAGTTGTAAGCTCTCCTAAAGATGTTGTTCGTGGTCAAGTTTTCAACGTTGGCGATGATCGATTAAACACAACGATTGGAGAATTAGGTTCTACAGTCGCCAAAGTTGCAAAAGAGTTAAACATTACGACAGAAGTTACCACGAATGATTCAAGTCCTGATCGTCGCAACTATAAAGTTTCATTTGCCAAAATTAAAAGAGTTCTTGGCTTTGAATGTGAATATACAATTGAATCTGGCATAAGAGAAATGTTCACTCACTTTCAAAAAGGAACATACAAAAACTATAAAGACAAAACCTATAGCAACTTAGAAACAACTAAAAATCAGGTTAACTTGTTCTATGATCCAATGCACACGAACACGATCTACAAACCGGTTAGCGAGACACTTATGCCAAAATCAGGAGAAGCCTAATGAGTTTTCCATACACTGAACCAACACTTATTAAAGGTGGTTTAGCCGTCGACGACAGAGGGTCGCTTCGTTTTATTAACGATTTTAAATTTGAAGGTGTTAAAAGATTCTATCTTATCGAAAACCATAAAGTCGATTTTGTTCGTGCTTGGCACGGACATAAAAAAGAAGGTAAGTATTTTATGGTCACTTCAGGTAGCTTTTTATGCGGAGCCGTTAAAATTGATAATTGGGAAAATCCAAGCGCAGATCTAAAAGTTAATCGAATGGTTTTGTCTGCACAATCACCTGCTATTTTGGCAATTCCACCAGGGTATGCAAATGGTTTGATGTCTCTTGAGCCTGGTTCAAAATTAATGGTTTTTTCATCTACGACTTTGGATGAATCATTAAATGATGATATACGTTTTCCGGCTCGCTTTTGGAATATTTGGTCAGTTGAAGAAAGATAACAACAATCTATTAATGAGAGAAAAGAGAATATCATGAATATAGCAGTTATCGGCGCAAATGGAATGCTGGGCTACGCCGTCAGTGGATACTTAACCAGCCAAAAAGAAAATGTGTTCAAAATTACTCGTCAAGAATTTGATCTCGCGAAAGATCCATTTAGCAAATTAGAGAAAATTTTTATCGATCAAAAAATTGATATCGTTATTAATTGTGCAGGTGTCATCAAGCCCATGATAGCAAGCACTAAGATAGAAGATATTTTAAGAGTTAACACAGTGGCTCCGCACAACATTGGCTTTATATGCAACAAATTAGGAATTAAAGGTTTTCATATTACAACTGACTGTGTTTATTCGGGTGCAAAAGGTCAATATAATGAGGATGATCTTTTTGATGCAGATGATGTTTACGGCATGTCAAAAAATGGTGGTGAACCTAAAAATATCATGACACTAAGAACTTCAATCATTGGTGAAGAAAACGGCCAAGCTAGATCGTTAATTGAGTGGGCTCGTAGCCAAAAAGGAAAAGAAGTTAACGGATTTCTAAATCACGATTGGAATGGTGTTACAACATACCAAGTTGGTAAAGCTATTTTACAAATTGTTAAAAGCAATTCATACAAGCCTGGCTTATATCATTTACACTCTCCTGCAAAAGTAAATAAATCGGAATTACTACATATATTTAATGATGTTTACAAATTAGATTTGAAGATTAATTCAGTTAATGCAAGTTCCACAATAGATCGAACTTTAGCAACAAAATACTCTTTATCAAAAGATTTCATTCAACAAACGATTAAAGAACAAGTCACAGAAATGGCTGAATTCTTTAAGAATAACAAAGTTTAGTTAGACAAATGATCGTTTTTGCTGTCAATGTTCATACCGGTGGAGGAGCTGTTCTTTTAGAAGAGCTCCTGACCAATGAAACATTTGGTAGTCCGATTACGCATTTGTTTATCGACAAACGTTACAGAGACGAAAATAGTGTTCTCGAGAAAAAAAAACAGATAGTCATCAAACATGTTAAACCCGAACTGTTGCCTCGACTGTTTGCAGAAATAAAACTTTATCATTTAATTTTAAAATCTAAAACTGAAATTGATACCATTTTATTTTTTGGCAACTTGCCCCCGGTGTTTAAATTTTATTTTAACATTTTATTCTTAACATTATACAGACAACGAAAAGCTCCTCAATTTCACCTATTCATGCAAAATGCGCTGCTTTTCAATAAGATCGATTTTGACACCCGGAACATCCCTTACAAGTTAAGATTTAAACTTTTCATCGAGCGATGGTGGCTTCATATTTTTTACAAGAATGTTGATCAAATAATCATACAAAATGAATGGATGAAAAAACATTGCCTCATAGATTTTCCGAGCAGACCATCTGAAATAAGACCTATTCCGCCTTTTATGCCACTGAGCTCAGATGAGATCAAAACGTTAAGGGAACACAGCGAAAACGTCTATAAATTTATACATGTTGGAAGCATTCTTAAGCATAAAAATTTACCTCTTTTTATCAAAGCTTTGCAAAATTTAGATTTAACATTAAATAACAAAATAAAAGTCGCTATTGTATTAGATACAAACAGAGACTGCATACCAGATTTTATTATTAATACTCTTAAATTCAAAAAAATTGAAATAGACCTCTACTGCAAAATACCTCGTAAAGAGGTCTATAAGTTATACTCTAAAAGCGAGTATCTCGTTTGTACAAGTTCATTTGAATCTTTTTATATTCCAATGTACGAAGCTAACAATTTTCGATGTAAAGTATTAGCACCAATATGGGCTGGATATGCTGAAAATCTAGATTTTATTCATGAATATTTTGACACCGAAATTCCTGATTTACGAAAATTTATATATACTTAGTTCAGTTAATACGGTTCAATAAATCGTCCAGTATGCAGGAGGTCTAGCTTAAAATGAATGAATCCATAAATTGTCCAATTTGCGGATCAACAGCACGTCTTCACTTTAAACAGACCAAGGATTACCAATACAGTACTAACTACCTAACAGACTATTACAAATGCTCGAGCGTTAACTGCCTGCACCTATTTTCTCACAATACTGAAATTCAAAATATAAGTGATTTATACACTGAGTACACGACGCATACCATATCTCGCAAAAATATATTATCTCAAATGATTGCCTTGTATGTTTATATCATTGAAAGTATTTTTTCTTTTACAAAAATTAATCGAGAAAAAAAATCACTTCTTCCAATGGCATTCAATAAAAGTAGTACTCTCCTTGATTATGGATGCGGTTCTGGAGAATTCTTATGGAATCTCAGTCAGTCACAATGGACGAATATATCTGGTTTTGATTTTGATTTAAAAGCTCTAGAAGCTGCTAAGTCCAGAGGCCTAAACTGCTTATTAACGAACGATCTTTCTTTGCTGCAATCATATGACATTATCACACTTAACCACGTGATTGAACACATCCCGGATGTTAATAGTTTATTTCACAACCTAAGTAAAATGAAAAAGAATAATGGTGTTATTATTCTTAAGACACCAAACTGTTCATGCATAAATGCATCAATCTTCGGAAAATTTTGGCGCGGCCTAGAATCGCCTCGGCACTTTCACTTGTTTACACCCGAATCTTTAGTTATACTTATTAAGAAGCATAATTTTAATGTCGTACAAATTAAAACAGGCAACAGAATCTTGTTCGGATCTTTTCTTGAGTCATGGATTATTGCATGTTCGCATTTTAATTTAACCGCTAAAATAGCCAAAATATTTGCCTTGCTGACCTATCCATTTCTTGTGATCACTCATTCTATAATTAGCTTCATAAATCCATTTCGTAATGAAGAAATTATTCTAGTCGTTACATAATGTATGAATAAAATTATAAAAATTGCTCAGAACAATAAAAACGAAATTTACAATACATTAGGTTATGTCATACCTATGTTCGCAGGCTTTATTTTTCTGCCGATGATACAAAAAACATTATCTGCAGAAAAATATGGCCTGCTCATCATCATTTGGTTATTTACAAATTTAGTGGGTCTGATGGATTTTGGCATGACCCGTGCTCTAACGAATAAACTATCACTCCGTAACACTGGTCATACAAAAAAAGACATCACTCAAGAAGTTGGGACATTGTCTCTTATTTCAATCATTATTTTGCTTATATCGCTCACTCTAAAAAATATTATTTTTAAAGTCGATGTTGACACCAATATTCAATTTGAAATCGACTTGTCTTACTACTTAACATGTCTTTCGATTCCATTTATTATACTAACTTCAGGTCTACGTGGAGCACTCGAGGGTCTCGGAGAGTTTCGTATTGTCAATCTATTGAGAGTGCCTTTGATGGCTTACAATTATATTGTTCCAGCTATTATCATATTAGCTCAATCAACAAACATCTTCTACATAGCTCTACTGCTTTTTTTAGGACGTTTTCTATTCTTCATTTTGCATTACATATCCCTAAAAGAGAAAGTTATTATTGAAATTAAGAATTTTAAAATATTCAATATAAAATCTACATTTTCAACACTAAATAATATTAAATGGCTTGCTGTAATAGCTACTCTTTCTCCAATACTTGGCAGTCTTGATCGTTGGATTGTTAACGGTATTGTTAACACCAAACAAATTGGATATTACGCTACACCCTACGAAATTGTCTCTAGATTGGGAATTATTCCTTCGGCCTTGATTGCTGTCATGATACCAACAATGCTATCTTCCCGTAATCACAACGAGAGTCCAGTTTCTAAATCGATAGCATACATCGACAAAACAATTTACATCATGCTTCCAATCACAACTTTTTTCGGTTTATTTTCATACGAATTTCTCGCCCTGTGGATGAATACTGAATTTGCACAACTTTCATTCTTGTTCCTTACTATTTTCTCGTGTGGTATTCTTTTAAACAGCGTAGCTGGAGTTCCAATCAACTACTTAATGTCAGTTGGAAACGAAGATCTCGTGGCAAAAAATTATATTTATCAAATCATCTATTATCCTCTTATCCTTATAGCAGCAACACTCTATTGGGGGGCCTACGGTGCTGCAAGTATTTGGTTTATTCGAATTTTTATTGATCTATATGTTGGCTTTGTTAAATCTAGTTTTTTGTCTGAATTCAGAATCACGAAACTCGCAGGATTAATTTTCTTTCAGATTTTTGTTATTTTATACCAGTTTTACTACCAGTCGGAGCCGGTCTATATTAAAGTAGCCATCTATGTATTTACGTTACTTGTCTGCGGTTCGATTTTTTTAAAAAGGGAAATTCTTAATGGACAATCAGAATCAAAATAACTCAGAGATTTTGCTTTCAATCATTATTCCAACTCACAATCGCTCGCAATATGCAATATCTTGTATTAAAAGTATTTTGCTCTATACTCATGGATCCTATGAAATCATAGTTCATGATACAAGTACAACCGACGAGCTTATGAATTACGCTGCAAGTGTAGCTGACGATCGATTGAATTATATCCGTTGCTACGAGCACCTTTCGATGACCGACAATCACAATCGAGCCTTTACATATAGCAAAGGTGAATATCTTATTTTGATCGGCGATGATGATACAATAAATCCCAAAATTATGGACTTGTGTCAGTACGCCGTTAAAAACAATATCGAAGCCCTCAGTCAAAATATATGCTCTAACTATGTTTGGCCTGATTTTAAATCAAAAAGAATGGGATCAAGACATGCTGCAAGACTCTATTTTAATAGATCGATCACTGCTCAAATCCAAAAAATTGACTGCAATCAAGCTTTAACAAAAACTCTCGAACATTCTTGCCAAGGAGCCGATTTTCTTCCTAAAATTTATCATGGGCTAGTCAAAAAATCAGTCTATGATAAAATTATAGCTGATCATGGTGTGTTTTTCTTCGGAACAAGTCCGGATATATCTGGCGCACTCGTTGTTGCAGAATATATTAAAAACTACTATGAAATTGATTATCCATTATCAATACCTGGTGCATCGGGTGGCAGCAACACGGGACGCGCAGCCTTAAATAAACACAAAGGCACTTTAGAGGAAGACTCTCACACTAAACGCTTTAAACATATTAATTGGAATCCACTTATCCCAAAATTTGTTAGTCCAGAAACGATTTGGACTCAAGCCTCAATTGAAACTTTTGAGCATATTAATAAAACAAGAATAGAACAATTCAATTGGTATAGATTATATGCTTATTGCCTTATAAACCATAGAGACTATTTAAAAGAAACAACTTATTCATTGAGTATATTCTTTAAAGATAAAGGATTTATAAGTAAATTATCACTCGCATATGAAATCATCAAAGTCTCATTTGAAAAGTTTTTTAGACTCGTAAAGCGATTATCTCTACCAACAGCTGCTGGCTATCGTAAATACATTGATCATATAACCGAAGTTAAAGGTGTCCCGGAAAATCTAAATAACTATTTGGACAAAAATAAAATTAATCATTTTTTAAATCAAAATTTGAATTAAACTTGTGATGCTTTGGGAATAAAATATCGAGACAATATGGCCAGAAATATTGTTGCACCAGATTCGGATATATTTAATCCAACCGAACATAAAACGAGTATATAAAATACAGTCAGATCATTTTTTAATCGATAGTTAACTAACACTTGGTAGGCAAAAAATATGAAAACAACAATTAACCAAAAAGGACCTAAATTACCGATAAGTGCCGATATCTGAGAGTCTGCTAAATATCCATTATAATAATTATAGGCTGCATTTGTATATAAACCAAAGTGCTTAGGCGAATTCCATAAAAACTCAAAACCATTAATTTTTAAATTATCTTTAACAACATCTGCTAAAATATTGTATCGACCACCGCCAGTTTCTTCTAAGTAAGTTGCGCCTGTCATCGATAAACGTGCAAAATGCAAATAAATTACCGATAAACAAAGTAAGATAAAAACACGCGAATAGTTATTTTTCTCTATTTTATGACGATTTAAAAAACAAAGCAAAAAAGCACCAGCAACACCGGTAATTGACGCACACAAACTGATCATAAAAATAAAAATAAAAATTTCCTTTAATTTAATTCTATTTTTTAACTGTGCATAAATAGATGACAAAATTAAAATAAAACATGCTGATGCCGCCGGAAAGAAAAATAAACCTGGATTTCTCGAGTTTATAAAATTAAACATCTTAGCATAAAATCCATAGCCAAAAAAGAAATGCGATAATTGAAAAAATAAATTACAGAAAAGTAGCGTTTGAATGAGTTTAATCCAAAAATCTGCACTCAGATGAAGCGACTGACGTTGTTCGAATTTAGGCACACACAAAAGATAAAAGAGAGGAAGCAAGCTCTTAAAACCCAAAATAATTAACGGGAACCTTACTTCTATGAACATTACATTAATGAATATCAGTAATGACACAGCCAATAGCCTTAAAAGACTTGCTTTCTCAGTCGAAGTAAAAAAAATGTATGTCAAAATCCCAACAAATAATATCTCACGCAAAAGAATAAATGGTAGACCGACTTTTATCGCTGGTAAATTAAATAAAAAAGTGGTGCTCACAACCGAAATTGATAAAGCAAAAAACAAATAAACAACAATCAAATACTTTAAATTTGTTAAAATTAGAATATTCAATTTATTAAAGTTTTGATTCATTTTTAATCCAATAGTGAATTCCATAAAAGCGAATTCATTTGTACTCATGTCCTTCACTTTTATGAGCATAGTATTGAGAAATAGAAAGAGCTGCAATCAAAATAACATTACGCTTTTAATCAAAAAATAAGCTTTAGCAATTCTTACGCTTGCGAATTATTCATCCTGATATTAGTCTATTTTCATGAATATTAAGCACATGGATAAATTTATCACGTTATTTGTGATTCTTTTCACATTTTATATCTTTTATCCGGGACAACTTAGCATTGATACCTTTATTCAACTTAAGCAGTCGCAAACATCAATATATAACGATTGGCAACCGCCGATCATGAGTTATCTACTTCGACTATTTTCACATGTCACCACGCCAACGGCTTTATTTATATTAGCTCAAATACTCTGTTTTAGTATCGGATCATACTTACTTTTCAAGGCATGGCAATCAGGCCACAAGTCGGATTATATTTATTTACTGATTCCATTACTGCCGCCCGTATTCACACTCATTGGTGTCGTTTGGAAAGATATCTTCTTTGCTTCTTTATTATTTTTAACATTTTGTGCGACTGAGTATATCAAAAACAACCCCCTAAAAACATTGCTATCAAAATCTAGCGTTCTTATTTTATTTTTAGTTCTTTTAGCCATTGCGCAGATGTTTCGGACAAATGGTTTATTTTTTACGCTATTTTTATGCAGTTATTTTGTTAAGACGCTCTGGGAAAATAAAATATCTCGAGCTTTAGTCTATCTCCTGGCCATAGTGCACGCTGTAATAACTATTTGGTTTACACAGTATTTCAATTATACTTTCTTAGGCGCAGAAAAAACACGACCACTACAGTACACGATGTATTATGATCTAGTTGGAATTTCACGATTTGCCCAGTACAATTACGTACCAAGTTTTGCAATGCCTAGTCATTGCGATACTTTCAAATTAACCGACATCTATGATTATCATGGCGGTGACAACCTTTTTGCAGACACTTACTACAATAAAAATGAATGTAAGCTTAACTGGGTCAAAAACGATCAAGAATATAGTCAGCTTCAAAATGCTTGGTTAGGCGCTATTAAAAGTGATGTGGTCTCTTATATCATTCACCGCTTTTACTTTTTTGCATCTTTTCTAAAACTTGATTCTCTTAAACCCAATGTTGCCGTCTATATCAACACTGATGTAAATGAATTTGGCATCAACTACGAATTCAATATGATTCGTAAAGCAGTTATAGGGCTATATTATACTTTAACGCTTAATCCATTTTTCTATCCATGGTTTTACTTTGTTATACTTATTCTTTCACAATTAAAATTTGTACGTTTTCGAGTTAATATCGACTTTGATATTTTTGCAGGTTGCATGCTTTATATGTTGGGCTTTGCAGTCTTCGGACCTGGGCAAGTCTACCGCTACACCTACCCAGTTGCAGTTATTTTAACAGCACTTATCTTAAGACATCTTATGGATGCCTTCAGAAATAGAAAACGACGTCAATTGGCCTGAAATATTTGAAAACATTGGTCTTTCATCTAAATTAAGTAAACTAATTAAACTATCATTGCGTATTATTTTTAGGCCAATTAAGTTTAACAACTTTATAATAAATTTCAAAAAACAAACTGGGAATGGAAATAGCAGCACTGTCTTTTTATTTTTATTCGCAATTTCCAACAAAATCTCTTTAAGAGTATAACTTTTTTTATGAGCAAGAACTGGATACTGATTATCCCAATCTAACCGATCTGTTAAAATCATCACAACTTTTTGAGCTAACTCATTGACCTCAGTAAAGTAAAAACGTCCATGACCATGATTTAAATACGGTACAAGCGGCAAAAGTTTTATGATTTTTTCCAACGTACCTATAATACCAGACAGTGCTCGTTGATTTTCCCATACTAAACCGGGACGAATAATAATATGCCTAAGACCAGATTGACCTAAATCATTCTCAAGACTGAATTTCGTTTTTCCATACAAACTTTGACATCCCTGAAATGAACTCATTGAGGAAATAAAGCAAACAGCCATCTCCTTTTGCCGAGCAAACTCAAAAAGTCGTTGACTTGAAACCATCATCAATTGATTTGCACTTTCTGAATCAGCTTTCATATCCCATGCGCAGTGTATCAATATATTTTCATACTGCGAATCAACTGTATCCTGAGGGGATTCACCAAAACGCCAAACTTGACCACGATCATTATATAATCGTGACCACTGAAAACCAGACTGCTCAATGCAACGAACAATATGGCGCCCGATAAATCCATTCGAACCAGTTATATAAAAAAAGTATGGCTTGCTCATAATTAAAACATATGCTCGAGTCATCAAGTTGTCACTCGAATAGCAACTTAAAAACCGATTTCAGATTGATCTTTTATACAGAGTATTTTCTAATAGAATTGTATGGCTCAAAATCTTAAATTTAAAAAACTTATCGATCGCAATATCAGTTTGCCATTTATATTGTTTTTTAAATACTTAGCTCTTTTTCTAGGCCTATTCCTTAAACGAAATCATGACCTTAAACTGCAGAACTCTATTTGTTTTATAAAATTACTGGGGGGTGGCAGTTTACTGATAGCCTCGCCCATGATTTACTCGATTAAAAGAGATAATCCACATCTTAAAATTAAACTCATAACTACAAAATCTGTAAAAGGTTTTGCCGACATTCTAAATGTCTTTGATGAAGTTTATATTCTAAATGATCGAAATGTATTATCTTTAATCACTTCTTCGTTAAATATTCTTATTCGAGTATTTCGGATAGATACTATTGTCGATCTTGAGGTTTATAGTAAACTGACAAGTCTATTTTCACTACTAACATGCGCTCGCAATCGTTTGAGTTTTTACACAGAGACAACATTTTGGAAAGAGGGTCTATCAACTCATCTTATTTTTTTAAATCGATCTTCTGGTATATACCACTTCTATGATCAAATAGCACAGCTTTACAAAATCGATGTCGATCCAACAATATCGCGCCAAGCCTTCAAACATAAATGGTTACCTCAAAATAGCACTGAGCACCATATCGCTATTGCTCATGGATGTTCAGGTTTAAGCCCTGAACGCATGCTCAACCCAAATCAGTGGGAAATAATTTTAAAAGCCAAAATCAATTCACTGAAGGCTAATCACATCAATTCCATTAAGTTTATTTTTTTTGGAATACAATCTGAACATGAGCTCGCTTGTGAAATCGAATCAAAAATCAAACAAATTGACCCTCGAATCATCACTGAAAACTTATGCGGGCAAACAACACTTAATGAATCTATTCATCGCCTTTCATTGGTGAACGAACTAATTTCTATTGATTCTTCAATTATGCATTTTGCACGTCTAATGGGTATCACTCTTACAACTTACTGGGGCCCGACCGATCCAAAAACTCTTTTACGCCCTGATCCATCAATAATCGAAACGCATTTTTACAAGCAGATTTCATGCTCTCCCTGCGTTCACGTGTCTGACATAGCGCCTTGTCGAGGACACAATATCTGCATCAAAGCACACTTCGAAAATATTCCACCACATCCTTGGCTGATAGAGGCATAATAAATGTTCACTCGTGATAAAATAAACTATGCCCTTAAAGAGACTGACCCCAACTTATCGGATCAATTTAATGAAATTAGTTTTGGTTTTTGGGGTAATCTATCACTTTTAATTTTGACAGGTCTAGCGATGGTTGTTGCAACACCATTTCTAATTATCTATGAATACATTCGTCGAAAATAGTCATGATACAACCATTTATGATGTTATCATAGTTGGCTCGGGGCCAGCAGGCGCTCATATAGCGCATGAGCTTGTCACCCATGGTATCAACGTCGCTCTACTTGATATCGGACATCAAGATCTTACGATTTCTCAAAAAATACCGGATCAGCATTTTGATTATATACGCAAAACTGACCCCAAACAACGAGAATACTTTCTTGGTCACAACACATCTATTTTCTCTCAAAGAGTCAACAAAGCAGGCGCTCACCTTACCCCACCAAGAGAATATATGATTGCACACATGGAAGAATATTTCCCTACCGACAATCGTGAATTTTATGCTTTACAGGCGACATCTCAAGGTGGTCTTGGTGTAAGTTGGGGATCAAATTGTTTTACATTTGACGAGCAAGAACTCAAAAAAACATTTATTGATTCAGATCCATTGTATTTGCATTATGAAAAAACAGCCCAATACATCGGGATCAGTGGAAGCTCTCAAGATCAAAATACAAAATATATTTGTGATATTAAAAGCATACAAAATCCTTTAGATATAGATACAAATAATCAATCCATTTTGACCTACTATAAAAGCAAGTCGCAAGCTTTTAAATTTAAACTCTGCCAAAGCGTTGTTGCCATTCTTACGCAGGATAAAGTTGATCCTGCACAATCACGAAGAGCTAATCCTTACCATGACCTTGATTTCTGGTCTGATACTCAAAAAAGTGTATATCGCCCGCAATTTACAATTGCGGAACTAAAAACTTATCCAAATTTTAAATACTTAAACGGACACATAGCTCAAACATTTTCCGAAAACGACAACATCACTCGATTAACTTGCTTACATATAGAATCAAAAAATCAAAAAACTTATCAAGCTCGAAAACTTGTTCTGTGCTGTGGAGCAATTAACACTGCACGTCTGGTCGCCACAGCTACAAAAAGTTTCAATAAAGAAATGCCTATTCTTTGCAACCACAATAAATGGATTGCTGGAATCAACTTGCGCTATTTAGGACGTCCATCTTCATCGCATCGTTATAGCTTATCACAACTAACTCTCGTTATGAATTCAAAATTCAATCATTTTGAAGATAAAATAATTGCACATTTTTATTCCTATAAGTCACTCATGCTCTTTAGATTAACAAAAGAACTGCCACTTCATCCTTTTTTTACAACCTTTATTTTTAGGTTACTTAAGTCTTGTTTAACACTTATAAACGTTCATTTCCCGGATTATCATTCAAATGATAATTATATGAAGATCACTGAAGAAAAAAATCATCTTGGAATGCATTTGGTTAAATTTAAATATTCACATGATAAACAAAAAAAAGCAGAGATCAGATTCGGATTATGGATTATGATCAAAAACCTTTTTAGTCTTGGTATAATACCCTTAAAAATTAATAACCCACAAGAAGGTGCCAGCATCCATTATGCAGGAACTATTCCTCAATCTTCCCAATACGCACCACTGCGAGTTGCACCAAAAATGAATCTTTGGACTCATCCATCAGTTTACATCGCTGATAGTTCGACTTGGTTGTACTTACCGGCTAAAGGATTAACTTTTACAATCATGGCTCACGCTCGAAAAATTGGGCAACACTTGATTGAAGAGATTAGATCATTTAGACCCAACTGAAGCTGGCTAATTTAGATGAACCATGTTAGCATACGTACAATATGTTTAATTTAACAACTGATCATAAAATAACGCCCGAATCACGGCTGTCTCTTAAAAAATCTCTCGATTTTATTAAGTCCACAAAATCTGATTCTGGTTTTTATGCTATACCAACACATGATAAGCATTTTACAGAGTCTGAAACCTTAGCTCATCAGTTAAAAGAAAAATATCAGAAATATATTGTTGTTGGTGTTGGCGGAAGTTCAATGGGTGGACGAGCACTTGTTGAAATTGCAAAATCAGAACATATTACATTTTTAGACAACGTCGATCTTTCTGAAATCAGCGATATCATAAAAAAACATTTAAATTTTATTCATGAAACTGCCTTTATTATTATTTCAAAAAGTGGATCTACGATCGAAATATTACTCAATTACTCAACCTTACATGAACAATTTAAGTTATTAGCAAATTTCGATATCATAAAAAATTCATTTTTCATTAGCGAAAAAAACAATAACCCAATCGCAAATTTTGCAAGCGAGCATAAACGACCTTTGCTCGAAATACCTGTCAATATTGGTGGTCGTTTTTCAGTTTTAACCCCTGTAGGACTTTTAATTGCGGCTATTTCTAATTACAATATCAAAGACATACGTTTAGGTGCTGAAATGGCTCTCGACGATGAAGAAAAAATTATCCAATTCGCTGATTTGTTTTTAGAATCATTTAAACGCAAAGAAAATATTTCGCTTTTTTGGTTTTACAACTCATATTACAGATGGTTTGGCGGCTGGATACAACAACTCTGGGCAGAGTCTCTAGGCAAAAAGGAAACAATCGAAAATAAACCTGCACCAAGCTTCAGTACTCCGATGATTGCTATAGGATCTACCGATCAACACTCCATTCTACAACAAGTAGCACATGGACCTAAGGATAAGTTTGTCATCATATTTGATTTTGAAAGCACAAAATCAACGAGTACGGTCTTAAAAAATACTCTATTTAAAGAAATCTCATTTTTTAAGGATCGCCAATATTCTGACTTAATATCGTCACAGTCACTAGCCACATACAAGGCCTTGAAGCTAAATCAGGTTTCCACCTTATTCATCAACTGCCAGGACACACAAAAAGAGAAATTCACTGGTTATTTATTTATGTTCTTTCAGCTTTTAGTTGCAACAATAGGTCACCACGAAAAAATTAATCCTTTCGATCAACCTGGTGTAACACTTGGTAAAGAGCTTTCACTAGAATTACTCATGCAAATTAAAAAATAGCTCCATTTTAATCTAATATTTTAGCTTGTAACAACTCACAAGAGTACAGACGTATTAACTTTGTATCAAAATTATCAATCTGACCATTATGTGCATAGATAATTCTAAAATCGTCTGCTGGCCGTAATGGAGCCCAAACGACTGGATACTCATCATGATTTGATGCTACTCTATAAATACCAATAATTTTTTTCTGCAAAGCACTTGCTAAATGAATAATTGCCGTATCCGGAGTAATAATGAGATCTGCATTTTTTACAGCTAAATAATTTAAAGCAAAATCCCCACATGATAACAGACACCACTTTTGACCAAATTTTTTACTAAAATTTATTTTCCATTTCATTAAATGATTATTGTAATCGCTTTGACTTCCAATACTGATTACAATGTGATTTTGATGCACACTCAAAACTTCTGAAATAATTTTTTCTGTCAGATCTTGAGATAAGTTTCTATCTGAAGATCCAGCAAATGAATTTAAAATAATAATCTTGTTTTGCTTTATAAGTTTAAAATCAGTTTGATACAACTCATGCAGATTAGATTTAGATTGTAGATTGTACTTAAATACAAAACCCTTAGTTTTTAACCCAATCGATTGTAATAAAAGATTGTATCTTTCCGTAATATGAACATTATTAAAATTTTCACAAACATGGTGATCAAAGAAACAAAATTCTTTATTAAGAAAAACTGTTTTTTCATAGCTTTTGATATATCGAGCCAACAATAAGCTTGAGGGATCTAACAGGTGCGACGTGCAAATTAAAAAATGATATTTATCAGATCTTAATTTGAATAAAACTTTTAGTACTGAAAATAAATTTGAAATTCTTAAAACTGTTATTGGTGTATTTATGTAATCATAAATAAATGATTGATATTCGCGAGTTATAATTGTTATTTGATAGCCGGCATTAAAAAGATCATCTAACAAACCCGTTATTGTAATAGTATCACCAAGTTTGCCGTCTAATCTCAAAACAACAATTGATTTAATATCCGATCTAGGCCTTTCATGAGATAACGGGTTCTTTTGATTAATTAATAATCTTAAAAAATCTTTTCTTAATTGCCTCAAAAAATCTATTCTATTGTGATTTAACCTTCGTATATAGTGCGATAATGATTTTAACATACTAAACCAGTTTCGACCATTTTGGTCTTTTAGCTTTTGTTACATATTCATCACTATTCACCGGAACAATTTCACAAGAAGAAGCACTCTCCGCTTTAATTTCACATGCAAAATCATACCATGTTTTAAGGCCTTCAGGGGCTAAATGAGTTATACCTGGCTCAAGCTGGCGAGATTTTATTCTTTGAACAATTTCACTGGCTACCCAAGCAGCTTGTGTCGGCATTCCATATTGATCGTTGACAACTTTTATTTCATTTTTTTCAGTTAATAATTTTTTAATCGTCAAATAAAAATTTTTTCCTCTTTCACGATCATAAATCCAACTGATACGATAAAGCGAATAGTGACAACCAGATTCAACAAGAAGCTTTTCACCAAGTAACTTAGATCGACCGTATTGATTAATCGGATTTGTCTGATCTGTCGATTTATATGGTTTTCTGTCATTCAGTTCGCCGCTGAAGACATAATCAGTCGAAAAATGAATAACGTAAGAATCGCTCCTACGAGCCCAATGTGCAATTACGCCCACAGCATATCCATTAATTTGATTTGATAATTCGATTTCATCTTCAGCTTTATCAACAGCGGTGTAGGCTGCGGCATTGATAATTAAATCAGGTTGATGCTGATTTAAGGCCTCTAAAATTTCGAATTGATTAGAAAAATTAACCTGATCATGACCTAAAGCAACGACCTGACCTTGAAGCAATTCTTTAATTCTGTAACTGACTAATCCATTTTGCCCAAACATCAATATTTTTTTAAACATAGCTTATCCTAAAAATATGGGCATTGATTGAACAATAACCCGTGAGCATCTTTTTCTTTTAGTAATGGTGGAATATTAATTTTTGGCCAATTAATATTTAACTGTTGATCGTTCCACAAAAGACTTACTTCTGATTGCGGGTGGTAATAATCAGTTGTCTTATATAAAAAAACGGCCTCAGGACTTGTCACTAAAAATCCATGTGCAAAACCTTCGGGTATCCAAAACATTTTTCGATTTTCTTCACTCAGTAGCAAACCATAGCTGTGACCAAAAGTTTTTGAGTTTTTTCGCATATCAACTGCAACATCAAACACTTCACCCTGAACAACACGAACAAGTTTCCCTTGTGTCTGCGTAGTTTGATAATGCAAACCACGTAAAATGCCATAAGTCGATTTTGATTGATTATCTTGAACAAAACTAACATTTCTCTTAATTGCATCATTAAATTTTTTTTCATTAAAACTTTCGTAAAAATAGCCTCGGTTATCCCCGAACACTTGAGGTTCAATAACATAACAATCTTGCAGAGGTGTCGAAATTAGATTCATACTTATGACTTTTGGCTTTCAAATTTAATTAAGTTTTTTAAATATTGTGTGTACGTACTCTGAGGATAATCAGAAACTGTTTTTTCTAAATCAGAAAGACTAATAAATTTTTTTAAATAAGCAATCTCTTCCAAACAAGCTATTTTAAGACCTTGTCTTTGCTCGATTGTTTGCACAAACAATGATGAACTAATCAAAGATTCATGTGTGCCAGTGTCTAACCAAGCCGTACCACGTCCAAGCGTTTCAACGTTGAGTTTATCTTTGTCTAAGTATATTTTATTCAAATCCGTTATTTCTAGTTCACCACGAGCTGATGGTTTTAACATTTTAGCGTATTCGACAACATTCTGATCATAAAAATATAATCCGGTTACAGCCCAATTCGATTTTGGGACCTTCGGTTTTTCTTCTATACCAATTGCTTTTAAATTTTTATCAAATTCAACAACGCCGTACCGCTCTGGATCAGTCACATGATATGCAAAAACAGTTGCCCCAGTTGGTCTTTGCGCAGCTTTTTCAACTGCTGTTGGTAAATCTTGGCCATAAAATAGATTATCTCCAAGTATTAATCCACAAGGATTATTATTAATAAATTTTTCACCGATTAAAAAGGCTTGAGAAATACCTTTTGGTTCAGGCTGTATTTCATAAGAAAAATTAACCCCTAAATGATGACCATCACCCATAAGCTCGCGTATGAGAGGAATATCTCTTGGTGTTGATATAATTAATATGTCTCGTATACCCGCTAACATCATAATCGAAATAGGGTAATAAATTGTTGGCTTATCGTACACAGGTAACAGCTGCTTGCTGATTGATTTTGTTGAAGGAAACAATCTAGATCCAGAGCCACCAGCTAAAACTATTGCTTTCATATTTAAAAATTCCCTTTACTTTGAAATAGATTTAATCCACTGACTATTTTCTAAATACCAATCAATTGTTGCTTCTAAACCTGACTCAAATGCAGTAAATTTTCTTTCAAAACCTAAAGTTCTGACAGCGTGTGAATCATCAATTGCATAACGAGCATCATGACCCAAACGATCAGCAACAAAGGTAATAAGCTCTTGATAAGACTTCCCATCTTGTCGCGGTTTTTTCCGATCTAATATCTGACATATACTTTTAACAACTTGAATATTTTGCCTTTCTGAATTTCCACCTAAGCAATAGGTATCACCATTATATCCTTTTTCATAAGCTAGCAAAACACCTGCAGCATGATCATCAACATGAATCCAATCACGTACATTTTCACCTTTGCCATAGACCGGAATAGATTTTAACTGCAGAGCATTTAAGACAGTTTTAGGAATAAGCTTTTCGGGAAATTGTCTTGGTCCATAGTTATTTGAGCAATTTGTAACAATCACTGGTAAACCATAGGTGCGCCCCCATGCTCGAACTAAGTGATCGCTCGCCGCCTTTGAAGATGAATATGGCGAGTGTGGATGATATGGTGTCGATTCAGAAAATTTACCCTCGGGACCAAGTTCTCCAAAAACTTCATCTGTCGAAACGTGCAAAAATCGAAATAGTTTTTGTTGCTCGAAACTTAATTTCTGGAAATAAGATCTTGCTGATTCAAGTAAGTTAAAAGTTCCAATTATGTTCGTTTCGATAAAAACTTTAGGCCCAGAAATCGAATTATCAACATGCGATTCAGCGGCTAAATGTACAACACCCATCGGAGAATGCTTTTCAAACAAACTTTGAATTGATTGAAAATCGCAAATATCAACTTTTTCAAAAAAACATTTCTGATTGTCAATGAGACCATCAATATTTTCAATTCGTCCTGCATAAGTCAATTTATCAACAACGACACAAGTGTAATTTTTTTTTAGACATTGTCTTAAAAAAGAACTTCCAATAAATCCGGCAGCTCCTGTAATCAATAATGTTTTATTCATTTCAAAACTCAATTTATCTATATTGAATATAATTTTCTTCAACTAACTTTTTTTCTAAAGCATAGCATAAAGTATGATAAAGAATTTCATGTCCTTCTTGGATACGCGCAGTGTTCGGACCATTCATAATGACAGTTAAGTCTGCTAGATTTTCTTTCGCAGCTCGTCCGCCATCTTTACCTGTTAAACAAATTGACTGAGCACCGATTTTTTTTGCAATCAAAAAAGATTTTAGAATATTCGGCGAATTCCCAGACGTTGTGATACCCAAAAAGACATCATTCGGACGTGCTAATGCTTCAACTTGACGCGAAAAAATGTCATCGTAACTAAAGTCATTACCCGCAGCAGTGATAATTGAACTATCTACAGTTAAGGCAACAGCACGAATCGGATCTCTATTTTGATTTAATTTAACAACAAGCTCTGCTACAAGGTGTTGAGCATCTGCTGCTGAACCACCATTACCAGCAACAAAAAGCGTGCCTCCAGATTTTAGACTTCGAGCAATCATATCAACCATGTTTTCAAAGTTTTGATGTAAAGACTGGTTATCAATAATTGATTGAATATTTTTTAAGGCTTCTTCAGCTGCTTGTTTAAATAAATTTTGCGACGATGTTGACATATTCATTCTCCTTAAAATTAAATTAAATTTTTTGCTTTTATGTATTTAATAAATCCTGCTTTTAGTTCAGGGTGCTCAAGCGCTAACTCGACATTAGCAAGTAAAAAACCCAGCTTATCACCAGCATCAAAGCGCCGTGTTTTAAAACTAAATGCAAATAATTTATCATTTTGCGCAAGTAAGTTCATCGCGTCAGATAATTGGTATTCACCATTAAAACCTGTCTTAATTTCTGCTAAATATTTCATAATACTCGACTGAAAAACATAGCGTCCAGGCAATGCCCATAAAGACGGTGCCACATCAAATTGAGGTTTCTCAACAACACCTTTAGCTAACACACCTCGAACTAAATCATCATGTGTTAGTGTTTTACCATTAGAACCCAAATCAACAACGCCGTACTTATGAGTTTCGTGTTCTTGTATCGGCAGAACCCAAACGCCACTCGCTTGCTGCTGTTCACAGTGAGCAACTAAGTGTTTCATAACATTTTCTTCAGGAGTTTTAGAAATTGTAATCTCATCACCAAGCAAAACGGCAAAAGGCTGATCGCCAGTTATCGGCTCAGCACACTTAACAGCATGTCCCAGCCCCAATGCGGCTTTTTGTCGAATTGAAATAATGTTTATATTATTCCGAATGTAATTTATTTGATTTAAAATATCTTCTTTACCGTCTTTAACGAGTTTTGATTCTAATTCATAACTAACATCGAAAAAATCTTCGATTGCAGTTTTACCTCGTCCTTGGATTAAAATGATATCTTCGATTCCTGCTTGTATGGCTTCTTCAATAACATACAAAATTGTTGGTTTATCAACAATTGGCAACATCTCTTTAGGTACTGTTTTAGTTGCCGGGAAAAATCGCGTTCCAAGACCTGCCGCTGGTATTATGGCTTTTTTAACTTTTTTCATGAATTATCCAAATCGCCCTGTGATATAATTTTCAGTTTGTTCAGTTTGCGGATTAGTAAATACTTGTGAGCTTTCGCCAAACTCAATCAAATCACCTAAATACATAAATGCAGTATAGTCTGATGCGCGACCAGCTTGATGTAAATTATGAGTCACCATCAAAATAGTTACATTTTTTTTGAGCTCAACCAAAAGCTCTTCAATATGGGCTGTCGATATAGGATCTAGAGCCGAAGTGGGTTCGTCAAGCAACAACAACTCTGGCTCTGTTGCAAGAGCACGAGCTATACACAATCTTTGTTGCTGACCACCAGAAAGCGCTGAGGATGACTTATGTAATCGATCTTTAATTTCTTTCCATAAACCAGCTTTTTTAAGCGAATCCTCAACTTTTTCATCAAGAAATGATTTTTTCTTAACTCCTCGAATTGTTAACCCATAGGCAACATTATCATAAATTGATTTAGGAAATGGATTTGGTTTTTGAAAAACCATGCCAATTTTCATACGAACTTCAAGAGGATCAACTTGCTTGGATAAGATATCATAACCTGATGGATTTAAGATAATTTGACCAGAATATTGAACAGCTCCATAAACATCATGCATACGATTAAAACATCGAAGTAAAGTCGTTTTACCACATCCTGACGGGCCTATTAATGCAGTCACTTTATTTTGATAAATCGGTAAATTAATTTGATTAAGAATTTGCTTAGGCTGAGAGGTTTTGCTTTCAGCCGCAGGTCCATAATTAAACGACAAGTTCTTAACTTCAGCTTTGATCATAACAATCCTTACTTGTCCCTTCCATAGTCATCTTGGTAGCGAACAATGTCATCTTCACCAAAATAAGATCCAACCTGTACTTCAATAAACTCGACCGGAGACTGTCCATTGTTAATTATTCTGTGCTTCGCACCCTGAGGAATGAAAATGTGCTGACCAGTTGTTAACTTGATTTCTTGGTCATTCAAAACAACTAAAGCTTCACCTTTAACAATGATCCAATGTTCTGATCGCTTAGCATGTGATTGATATGATATTTTTTGTCCAGCATCAACGCGTATAATTTTTGATTTAAAATAATTTTCATCTTGCAGAACTTCAAATTTACCCCAAGGTCTGTTTTCAAATACATGGTTCTCAACAACCTTGGGCTGATTGACCTTGAAGCGATCCACAACCTCTTTCACTTTTTGTGACTCGCCTTTACGACAAACAAGTAAAGCATCTGCCGTATCAACAACAATCAAATCATCAACGCCTACAAAACTGTAAGCTTTAGATCCTAAACCGTGAACAGAGTTATTGCGACTCGCGACTTGAACAACATCAGACAGGCTACGATGGCCAGACGATACTGTCGCAGAATGTCCAAATTGTTCTTTTTTGTGAAAACCTTCTTTAATATCAGTTAAAGAATCCCAAGACCCTAAGTCCGACCATCCAATGTCGCAAGTGACACACATCAAGCTCGGAGAGAGTAATTTCTCCAAAATAGCATAATCAATTGAAATATTTTTTATATCTGAAAAAATGTCACTTAAATTTGACAAATCGTTTTTTAAAGTTTGTAGCTTATTCCAAATTTCAGGTTCAAGCTGAATAAAGTGCTGAATCATATTTTTAACTTTAAAAATAAAAATACCTGCATTCCAAAAATAAGTTCCGGCACTAATAAATTCTTCAGCTTTTTGCAAAGAAGGTTTTTCATGAAATTTTAAAACCTCAGTCGCCTTTTGCGTACTAACAGCACGATCTTTAACTTGAATATATCCAAACCCAGTTTCTGGACGATCTGGTTTAATCCCTAAGACAACAACTGCTCCTTGATTTGCAGATTTTACAGCAACATCGAGAGCCTCGTGAAAAGCAACTTCATCAAGAATGTGATTATCAGAAGAAAATACTCCGACGACTTGTTCGGTTTTGTTTTTGATTTCTAAATAACGACAAACGAGAGCAATAGCAGCAGCCGTGTTACGAGAAGCAGGCTCATATAAGACTTTTTCAACATTAAAGTTATTTTTACGGATGTCGGATTCGGTTAAATCTTGAAACTTTTTATTAGTCACAACAATCGATGGTCCATATTGCTTCAACCGATTTAAAGTTAAAGTATGTAAAGGTTGATCTAACAGTTCACAAAACTGCTTAGGAAATTTTGATCGCGAAACAGGCCATAAACGAGTCCCACTTCCGCCACTCATGATCACGGGTAATAAATTCATAAAATACCTTTTCTAGACCCTAACATAGTCGCATTTCAGTGTAAAAAAGGGCATCTTTTTTTTGGCTTTTTGATTGCTATAGTTAGTAATAAGTTTAATTGGTGGTCAAAGAGACACCAGTTTATTGCAAACTGACTATCAAGGGGGAAAAATGATCAAATTGATGATAATTACAGCAAGTTTAGCTTTAACACAAATTGTTGAAGCGCAATCAGTCACTATTCGAGGCGTGCGCATGACGGGATCTGGTTGTGAACAAGCGTCAGCTGATGCAGCAACAACCCCTGATGGAAAAACACTTTCAGTTCTCTTTGATAATTACAAAGTTGAAATTGGCCAAGGATCAGAAAATCCGCAATCAAATTCACTTAGGAAAAATTGTCGAATATTGATTGATGTTGATGTTCCGTCTGGTTACCAGTTCGGTCTGTCACAAACTGATTATCGCGGTTTTGCAGCACTACCAGCATCTGCTTACGGCATGCATCGTTTTACTCAGATTGTCCCAAACCAACCAATTGCATCAATGCGTGAAGCTCAAATTACAGGACCAATAGCAGAAGATTACACGGTGACAATCAAACAGAAACCGGGACGATTTGTTTACTCTCCTTGCAATAAACCTGTTCAAACCATAGAGCTGTTATCTGAACTTGCAGTAGCCTATCTTCCAAACAAAAGCGACCGCTCAATAGCGCAAATCAATCTCGACTCGGTAGATACAGGTGTCAACTCATCCTTCACCTTGAGTTGGAGAAAGTGCCAATAACAAATTCACTGCAAACAAATCCAGACTTTAACATTTTTTTCATGGACAATCGCTTTACAGGTCATAGACAATTTTTAAAGCGATTTTTTTTGAGGGTACATGAAAAAATTCTTTCTTGAAGTTTTAAAAAAATTATTAGTAGGTTTCTTGCTATCGATCATTTTGCTAATTTTAAGTTATAGTTTTTTTGCGGGTGAATTTCCTCCAAATTTTTCTAATATGAAGAATGGAATATTCGGACTTAAATCGCAATTTCAAACACTGAGAAAATATCAAGAACTCAAACTCGCTAGAACTTTAGAACAAGACTCAGATCATCCTGAAACTGAAAAAAAACAACGTAAACGAGATCAAGAGCTTTCTAAACTGATGGAAGAACTTGGCTTAAATGAAGAATCTCAAAATCGAAACGACAAACAAAGCAAACAGCCACTCACTCTTGAGACTCTTGAAAAACAAAATATCATTCTGATTCGTAAGATTAACGAGTTAGATTATCGCCTTTACCTACTAGAAAAAAAGAAAAATTCCGCAAAAAACACATCACGGGATTGATATGTCCATACTGATTGGGAAGTGATCAGATGAACGAATATTTTCAAGCATTTCAACTTTATGCACGATAATACCGCGTGCGTACACACGATCTAAGTGGGATAACATATCAGCCACTTTTATACGTTTGAAATCATATTCTTTCATGCCAAACTCTGCAACAATGCTTCGAGCTTTTGCAATTCGTGCTTTGTTTCGAGTATTAAAATCACCTATAAAAATAACTGGACCTTTATGGTTTTTAATGAGTGCTAGTGATTGACGCAAATGCTTTTCAAATTTATCTGTGTTAACTGCATTAATTGCATGAATATTTAAAAGGGCAAGTTTTACTCCACCACCGACATCGAAAAATGAAGCCGCTGTCACTTTAGGTGTTTTAACGATAGGCTCTAAATCATCCGTACGCATCCACTTTAGGCTGACTGGCTGAGCCTTCGATAATGTTAACACACCCGACTTAACCTGAGTTTTATCTTTTATCCAGGATACGACAAAATCGTAATGATACGAATTTTTTAATCTATTCATTTCATTCATTACTACACTTTCAGATGTCGCTTCTTGTAGTGCTAACAAATCATATTGCGAAGATAGCAATCTAAAATCACTAACCCAATCATTCATTCGATCACCTTTTAAAATATTCCACGACAAGAGTCTAAAGTGGCGATTGAGCGTGGTTTGACCAACTGCTGGTGATGAAAAAACAGTTTCTTTATCTCCCGGAATGGTAAACGTAGGTACAGCAAAAGCTGTTGCAGACAAAAACGTAATAAGTAGTGTGATTTTATTTTTCATAATTGCTCTTCCTTAAGCAACTATTCGAACAATTTTGACTAAACTTGAGTTTTTATTCTAATTTGAGTTAAAAAATACGTTAAACTCTAGACCATAGTCTATTTATTTTTCCCTTGAGATTTAGATTTAAATGATCGCCCGCCTGGTCGGAAACGTTTTTTACCATTTGATGAACGGTGCGCTCCAGATTTTTTTTCTTTTTGCTCAATCATTGCTTTAGCTTTACCACTTGAAACAATCCCAGCCTGTTCGACCATTTTTGAATGATAGGGGTGATCAACAACAACAGGTATTTTTAAGCCTATGGTTTTTTCTATATCACGAATAAATGATTTTTCTTCAAGTTCACAAAAAGAAATAGCAATACCTTCAGCTCCCGCTCGCGCCGTTCGTCCAATACGATGAACATAACTTTCTGGCTGATTCGGAATTTCATAGTTAATCACATGAGTAATTCCATCAACGTCGATTCCTCGTGCTACAATGTCTGTCGCAATTAAGACACGAATCTGACCATCACGAAAACCTTCAAGTGCTTTTTGGCGAGCTGATTGTGATTTATTACCATGTATTGCAGCTGCCGTAATTCTTAATTTCTGTAGAATCTCAGCAACACGATTCGCTCCAAACTTTGTACGAGTAAAAACAATAACTTTTTTAAGTTCCGAAGAGTTTAATAAATGCTTTAATAACTCTCTTTTGTTTGGACGATCTACGTACATAACACTTTGATTAATTTTTTCTGCAGTAGTCGCAACAGGTGTCACAGCAACTTGCTCAGGATTTTTTAGAATCGTCTGTGCTAATTTCAAAATATCCGAAGGCATAGTCGCCGAAAAAAACAATGAATGTCTTTGTGAAGGTAGTAAAGGTATAATTCTTTTTATATCTTGAATAAAACCCATATCAAGCATGCGATCGGCCTCATCAAGTACAAACATTTGGACTTTATTCAGCATAAGATGTCTTTGAACAATGAGATCTAATAGACGACCTGGAGTAGCTACGAGAACATCGACTCCATTTTGCAAGGCTCTAATTTGCGGCTGAATGCCTACGCCACCATAAGCTGTGGCCATTTTAAGGTTCATGTATTTACCGTAATCTTTAAAATTATCATAAATTTGAATTGCAAGCTCACGTGTCGGTGTCAATATTAAGGTATGAACTTGTCTCGGGCCAACGTTTTGTTTACGTTGTTCTAAAATATGTAAGATCGGCAGCGCAAATGCCGCTGTCTTCCCTGTACCTGTTTGTGCACAACCTAATAAATCTTTTTGTTCAAGAATTATCGGAATAGCTTTTTCTTGAATCGGTGTTGGAGTTTCATAATTCAAATCCAAAAGTGCTTTTTGAATCGACGACGATAATTTTAAATCTGAAAATTTCATACCCAGTAAATAGGCTCAAATATGCAAATGATCAATTTAAAAGTAGACTATTTGAAGAATAGACCTACAAGTGTATAAAATCGATACAGTGACTTACAATTGTCATATGTTCGCGTTTGATAACTCATATATGAGATTTGAGCATCAAATCTCAAGCGTCTAGATTGCATGGTGATTTCAATAATACAATTAAACATAAATAATGCGAATTAAGAATAGCTTCGGAGAGCCTATGACAAATCAAACAAAATCAAGAGTAACTCTAGTTATCATAAATTTAATTCTGACACATTCATTAATTGCCACAGCACAGAACTCATTTGAACATGAAAATACACTTACAAAAATCGATGCAGTTATCGCTGAACATAGTTTAGAGCAAAAACGTTTACAATCCCTTTCACCTGAAGATCTCATCATCGAAGCAGATACCATCTTAGCCGATCTTAATCAACAAATTGATCAAATCGGTCATAACACTGATAGCTCAAATGGAAAACTCACGCAATTAGGTCAACAAAGCTTTATCGTTGAAAAAAAGATCGAAGAAATGTATCAACTTTTAAATAAACACTACCAGGGTGATTTAACTTATATTCAAGCACAAAAACAAATGAGCGAAATTTTAAGGTTACTCTTACACATTCAAAATAAATAAATCACGTTAACGTTTTCATGTTTTTAATTTTAAGACCATTTGTTCTTAACTTAAATCGGTTAAGGCTGTCTTGTTCAGGCAAAATCCCACCTAAATCTAAAGACTTAAATCCACGTTCTTTCAATGTTACGAAAGATTGCCACAACAGCAAATAATGACACTTAAACTTTCGCCCTTCATCCGTATTCCAACCAGCTCGATAAGCTGCAGTATCACCATGTAAACTGATATATATGCCAGAAATCATTTTTTTATCTTTACGAACAACTAGAAATAAACCAGATTTTAATTTTAAAGCCCAATTCATTTCCTCCAGCAAGAATTGTGGAGATAAACCGACAAAAACCTTACGTCCTTTATAATTTTGATAATTCCAAACAAAGTTATATACATCCTCAGCATTATCTAAAAAAAGAACTTCTAAATCTTTAAACGTCTGAGCATCTTTGAGAGAGCTTCTCCACTTTGGATGCATTTGTTTTTTAATATCATCTAAGCTTTGACCTAGCATCAACCACACAGTTTCGTAGTGTTCGTTTTTAATTTTAAAACCTAACTGCTTAATTTTTTCTTCTATACCGGTTTGATCTGATACTTCTGGTAGCCATCTTCGAAAAGTAAACCATTTTGACGGGTATATTTTGTTAAACTCCTGAGCAAAAAGCAGGGTTAATTCTAATTCACCATATTTTAAAAGAGCCGCTTCAAGCCAAATAGGACCACGATGAATTTCAACAAAATGTACAAAAAATATTTTAATTTCAAATAAGATAAACAGTCCAATAACAGTATTATTTTGATCTCTAATTAATATTGTCTGAGGTCTTTTATAATCGCGTTTTTGAACTGCTTGAGCGTAGGGCCATGTGTTCATCCAATTAGATCGTGGAGCATTTTTTAAAAGCTGATTCCACTCATAAGTTGAAAGTGTTGAACGATCAAATGAAAGCGCTAATTTTGACATTATAAAATGCTAATTAAAAAATTTTTTAGTTTTACGGATTTCATTTACAAAATTCTTAATTTGATCTTGTACAAAATCCATTCTTTGAATGACTTGTGAAAAATCTTTTTCTTTGTTTTTCTCTTTTTTAACGACAAATTTAACATCTTTAAGTGCTTGTCTAGCACCTTCTATAGAGAACTTGTCTCTATATAAGAGCTTCTTAATTAAAAAAGCATTCTCTACATCTTTTTTAGTGTAAAATCTTTGATTATTAGAGGCCTTCTTTGGTTTCAATAAATCAAACTCTTGCTCCCAATAACGCAAAACATATTGTTTAATTCCTAACAAATCCGCAACATCGCCAATTTTAAAGCCAAAGCGATCGGGTATATTTTTAATGTCTTCTAATAATTGGTCATCAACTAAAACATTTGGAAAAGCATCTGACTCAGCTTTAATTTCGCGCTCATTTTCATCAGCACTAAACTGCTGCATTTGCAAACTAATCGTTTCTAAAGTCTTTTTATGTTTTTCAAGAGCTGAATCTGTCAATTCCGAACCTAAAGCTGATTGCTCAACTATTTGATCAATCATTTGAGAATCTAAACCATTAGTCTGCGAAAGACCAATTGAAAGTTGGGACAAACCTAATTCAAATTCACTATCAAATAGCTCAAAATGCGTCAGTTCATCGTCTTGAGTATTAACGTGAGTTTGCGCACTATCTATATTTTGATCTGATTTAGCGTCTAACTTTTGAGATGTATCAACGTCTTGTAAAACTATCTCTTGAGAGCCAGGTAAGTTTTGAGAATTATTCATCGTCATCCTCATCATCTTCTTTGCCTAATAGATGTTCGTATTCTTCACCATTCAACATAGCTTTAAGAACTTGACTCGGTCTAAATGTTAAGACTCTGCGAGCTGAAATTTTAATTTGCTCACCCGTTTGCGGATTACGACCATTACGCTCACTTTTGCCACGGACAACAAAATTGCCGAATCCAGAAATTTTAACTTTTTCACCTTTGTGAAGCGTTTCTTTTAAAGAATTAAAAACAAGTTCAACAAGCTCACTTGCTTCTTTTTTAGAAAATCCAATTTTCTCATAGACCTTTTCAACAATGTCAGCTTTTGTAACAGTTGAATTACCAATATTTTGTCCAGCCATATATCATCCTAATTTATTACTTTACTCTTTAATGCTACATCTATCGTAGCCGTGCTCCAACAGATTTTTCAGCAGATTGAATCACTTTTTGCATTATTTCGTTGATCGTAGCCTCGTTTAACGCAGCCTCCTGCGGCTGAAGCTTTACTCTGAGTGCAACAGATTTTTGACCATATGGCAACTTATCGCCTTCGTAAATATCAAAAACGGTTAAATCTGTGAGCATTCCACCAACTGATTTTTTAATATCTTTTGTCATATCACCAACTGGCTTAACAGCATCCATCACAAACGCAAAATCACGCTCGATCGGCTGATGCACAGGCACAGATTTGAATTTAGTCGGTCTTGGCTGACCTTGCATGAGAACATCTAAATTTATTTCAGCCAAACAGACCGGAACACGAATTTTCTCTGCACCCAACAGCACCGGATGTACTGATCCAATAAACCCAACTGTTTTACCCTCACAAATTAAACTTCCCCACTGACCTTTATGTAAAAAATCAGGGGCATCATCATTTTGAACAAATGAATACGCCGATATTTGTAAGACTTGCATTAAGTTTTCTATAGTGTTTTTAAGTTTATAAATGAGTGGATACGACTTTGAATACAGACCAAACTCTTCACCCCATAAAGCAATAGCTAGCTTACGTGTCTCTTTAAAATCACCTGACACTTTTGTAAAAGTTGATCCTATTTCAAATAAACGACCCTCAACGTTGCCAGAATGAAAATTATCTCGAACATTTTTCCATAACTGAAATGAAATTGATCGGCGCATGGCATTTAGATCTTCGCTTAACGGATTTTTAATTTTAACTGAAGTTTGATCTATAACCATTCCTGTTTTATTGAACTTATCAACTGATCTTAAAAATTGAGATTCTTCAGATTCCGATAAAAAGGCATAATTAAAAGCCTGATCATAACCTTCAGTACGCATAAATAAAGACAACCGCTGTTGTGACGTGTATTTTTCATCATGTTTTGCAGGCTCGGTTGCAAATGCGGGTAAGTTTTCAGTGATGAACTCATACCCTTTTAATCGAGCATATTCCTCTACAAGATCCATTTCGTGCTCTAAATCAAAACGAAATAACGGAGGCGTTACAACATACTCGCCAGCTGATTTCTTTTGAACATCACACTGAAGACCATTCATGTATTGCACGAATAAATCTTCAGAGGCTTCATAACCTAAACGGTCAGTTATAGTTTGAATTTTGATATTCACCGGTGCTTTTTTAATCGGCTGCGGATAAACATCATAATGGCTACCAAATGCTGTACCACCCGCTACTTGTAAAATTAAATGCACAGCACGATCCATGATCATGCTGGTTTGACTTGGATCAACTCCTCGAGAAAATCGGTACGCCGAATCTGTTTCAACTCCGTGCCGTCTTGACGATTTACGCACTGCCATCGCTTTAAAGTTTGCAGACTCTAAGAAGATCTCAGTTGTTTGCTCGCTAACTCCCGAATTAAGTCCACCAATCACACCAGCTAAAGCCACAGCTTTTTCAGAATCAGCAATAACAAGTTCTTCACCTGACAGTGTTAATTCTTGTTCTTTTAGAGTTTGAAATTTTTCACTGGCTTTGGCAGATCTAACAGTAATTTTTGATCCTCCAATAAGTTTGGCATCAAATGCGTGCAATGGTTGCCCCATTTCAAGCATCACATAATTCGTGACATCAACAACATTATTGATTGAATTAAGACCAATCGATTCTAAGCGTTTTTTAAGCCATTCAGGCGAATTTTGAATTTTAACTCCAGAAATATATCGTCCACAATAACGAGGACATAATTCAGAGTTTAAAACTTCAAGTTTAATTTTATCTTGCGTTGAACCACCCGTAAAGTTTTGTGCAATCTCTGGAACTTTCACAGGTTTATTGAGCAAACAGCCAATTTCACGAGCTAAACCATAGTGACTTAAACAATCTGCCCGGTTCGGAGTAACTTTTAATTCAAACACGATATCGTCATGACCCGCATACTCAGCATACAGTTTCCCAACAGGAGCATCAGAAGCTAATATATAAATACCATCTGATTCAGTTGCTAATCCCAACTCTTTTAATGAACATAGCATCCCATTTGATTCAACATCACGAATTTTAGATTTTTTAATCGCAAAATTTCCAGGCAAAACCGCACCTGGCAATGCCACAATAACTTTATCACCTTGTTTGTGATTTTGCGCACCACAAACAATTTGCTCAATTTTCCCAGAAGCAATTTCAACCTGGCAAAGCGATAACTTATCCGCATTTGGATGCTTATCTTTGATATGAATGTGACCAACCACAACATTGTGAAAATCGCGAGCTTTATTTTGAATGTCTTCGACCTCAAGGCCTGCTTTTGTCAAAATATCTGCTAATTTTTGCGTGTCTTGAAAGTACTCTTTGACGTCAACAAAATCATTTAACCATTTTAAAGAAATTTTCATATTAACCTTACTACACTCAATTATGAATTAAATTGTTTCAAGAACCGAACATCATTACGCGGAAAATGCCTGATATCATCTACACCGTATTTAATAATCGCCATACGCTCGATACCGAAACCAAAAGCAAAACCTTGCCAGTCAGGGTATGGAACTTTAGCGTGTTCAAAAACTTTAGGGTTAATTAAACCGCAACCACCGATTTCAATCCAACCTGTTTGTTTACACAAAGAACAACCTTTGCCTTTACAAATTGGACAAGAACAATCCACTTCAGCCGAAGGCTCGGTGAATGGAAAAAAGCTCGGGCGAAATCTCGTTTTCAATCCAGGACCAAAAAACTCACGAACAAAAAATGAAATCGTTCCTTTAAGATCAGCCATTGAAATTTTACGATCGACACACATACCCTCGATTTGATGAAAATTCGGCAAATGCGAAATATCACTATCACATCTAAACACTGGCCCTGTACCAACAACTCTCAATGGTGGCTTTTCGTTTTCAAGAGAGTGAATTTGAATCGGTGACGTATGTGTTCTTAACACATGTGTTTCATCAACAAAAAACGTATCTTGCATATCACGCGCTGGATGATCCGGAGGAATATTTAAGGCTTCAAAATTATAGTAATCTTTTTCGATCAATGGACCAGTTCTAAGGCTGTAGCCTAAACGGGCCATAATCGAAAAAATCTCATGAGTGACCTTATAAACAGGATGTTCGTGTCCTACTTGATTTTGTTTAACAGATAACGACAAATCGATTTTTTCATTCAACATTTGTGTTTCGATTTCGGCTTTTTTTAAAGACTCTTCAGCTTGTGCATAAGCTGCTTCAAGCTCCGCTTTAACTTCGTTAACTAACTTACCAAACAAAGGTTTTTCTTCTTTAGGTAATGTGGCCATCAATTTCATGACATCGGTTAAGGCACCGGTTTTACCTAAATACTGAACTTTATGTTGGTAGAGCTCTTGCGATGATTGAGAGCTATGAAAATCTTTTAGGGCTTTTTGCTTTATATCGTTTAATTGCGTTTGTGACATGCACTTATTATTAAGAATAATTTTAGTCTTTTCAAGGATTTAGCCATATGTTAGAATCTTTTTTCTTAAGGATTTACCGTGGCGCACAAAAATAAAGAAAACTACTCACCCTATAAGGCTCGTCGAGAGCAAGCTAACCAGCAGACTTCTGCATCACAAAAACCAGCTGACCTTAAAGGCGTGCATAAAAAACCAGAAAAAATCTATACAGCAAACGAAGCAAACGATCGTTTAGCTGATATTTTCCGCAATCATGAGTTTAATTGCACACACGAAGAGCGCATGAAACTGGCTCATTTTTATGAACTCTTGATGAAAAACCAAGAGCATCGCAACTTCACAAGATTACTTAAGCTGAGAGATGTTGCTATAAAACATTTTATCGACTGCCTAATTTTAACAGATCTTGTTGAAATAAAATTTCCTTTGATCGATGTTGGCACAGGCCCAGGGTTTCCCGGCATACCTTTAAAAATTCGCTATCCTAAAGAAAAAATTCTTTTAGGCGAAGGCGTTCAAAAACGAGTTGAATTTTTAAAACACGTCAGAGAGGAAATGAAACTTGAAAATCTTGATATAATCGGCCGAAATATCAATGAGCACTTTGTTTATCCTGTAAACGGAGTCATCACACGTGCTGTTGAAGATATATCGAATACTCTTAGAAACACTATGAGCTGCGTTCAAGTCGGCGGTGAAGTTTATTTCATGAAAGGCCCTGGCGTTGACCCTGAAATTGAATCGGCAGTTCAAAACTTTTCAGAATTTTATAAATTAAAACACAATATCTCTTACGATTTACCAAAAACTGAAAACCATAGACGCCTTGTCGTTTTTGAAAAAATTAAAAACGCTCCACTTCCTGAAGAAGAAGATAACGATATTTTACTGAACGATTCGATTTAAGCTAGGCTTGAAATAAGGATTTTACCAATTATGAATTCACCTAAAGACGATAAAGCTAAAAACCATAAAACAAAAACAACAAAGCCCGATCAAGTCATCACGTCGAAAGATAATCCTTTATTTAAGAAACTTAAACTTTTGCTGTCTGCTAAAGGCATTAAAGAACATAAATTATTTTTCTTGATGGGCGAAAAACTGATTAAAGAATTCACAAAAACTAAAAATAAAAAGTTTAAAGTCCACTTAGCAGTTTGCAGCGAAAAATACTTTGCTAAATATCCATTTAATACAATTATTTTATCACAAGATCTTTTTAATGAACTTGATACCCTAGGCACACATTTTCCGATGCTTGTTTTAGAATGCGATGATTTTCCAGAGGCTGATTTAAAACAACCAGCCACAAAAGTTGAAGTTGTATTACCTATTGGTGATCCACGTAATATGGGCGCTCTTGTCAGGTCTGCTATTGGGTTTAATATTGATCAGTTCATCTTAACTCAAGAGGCTTGTCATCCATTTTTGCCTCAATCAGTAAAAGCTTCGGCTGGTGCTATTTTAAAAGCTGATTTCTATTCAGCTTCAAACAAAACTAACACTCTGCCGGTCATCGGTGCTAATTTTGCCTTGGATCTTGAAGGCAAACCTTTGCAACAAATCAATTGGCCCGAGCATTTTCGCTTATGGATCGGCGAAGAAGGCCCCGGCCTACAAACGACAGATCAGCAGAAAAAACAATTTAAATTTATCAATATACCCACACAAAACGTTGAATCATTAAATGCCACTGTTTCGGCATCAATCGCTTTTTGGGAAATCGCGAAGAGTCGGTAGGTAAGAATATTCTATGTTAAATTATGGTCGGTAAAGTATTTATATCTACAGTGGTAACTTATAACAGCACTTTTTTCGAATTTTAACTTCTTTGACTTTTTCTAGTTTTTCATCAGGAATAAAAATAAGCTGCCATGATTCTTTGTTTTCAGCAGGTTCTGTAATTTTATAAGCGTAAATGGTGTCACTGAAAAAGTAACTATCTGGTGTACCTATGTTTTTGCGTACCGACAGCATATCCACTCCAACATATAAATTCCTTTTAACAGCATCCACAGCCATTGACTGTTTTGTTTTCTCTTTAGAGTTTTTAAATTTTTCAGCTACGAACGAAGTCACTCCCCATTTTTTTTGAGCTTCGTCAGCAGTTAAAAAATCAGACCCCCAATAAGTGTCAGCAAAACTTTTTAAACTCAAAAATGTTAGAAAAAGAAATTTTTGGATTATTATTTTCTTCATTTTGATACCCCACCACTCACACACCAAAACGCTCTAAAAACTTGATTGGGCTTTTCTCGAACTCAGCATAATTCTCTAAAGAAATCAGTACAGACTTCGAATCTGGATATTTATCTTTAAAGGCTTCGAGCCCCTTGTGATTTTTTGTATCGTGACTTTTAACTTCGATAGCCCAGATATTTCGACCACGTTTTAAAACATAATCAACTTCGTATCGTCCTTCACGCCAGTAATACAAGTCACAACCGGTGCGAACGAGTTGCATCCCAACAATCAGCTCAAAGGCACGACCTTTTTCATCAGGACGATAACGATCGAGTATTGTCAGTTGATAAAAACAAGGAGCTAATGGCAATATCTTCGGAGACGATGATTTTGTTTTGACAACTTTAGAAGAAAACTTTTCTAGAGTTTTAATCAAAAAAGCGCCTTCATAAAGATGAATGTAGTTTTTAATCAGTTCTACATTTCCACGATCTTGAATTTGTCCAAGTAATTTTGTATACGAAATTTCTTGCGCCGGATAACCAATTAAAATTTCAAAAGCTTGTCTAAATAAAGCAGGACTTTTAACTGTTTGATACTGCAATATGTCTTTTTCGATGACCGTTCCGACAATCGAGTTTTTAACATAATCAGACCATTCGTTGACGTCTTTAAATACATAAGACCCAGGATATCCACCAAATCGCAAATAATTATTTATATCAAGGCCATACCCCTCTTTTGATTCACTAAAATTCCAATGAAAGGCTCGAGTCATTTGAAAACGGCCCGTTAAGCTTTCAGTTAAACCCTTTTGAATTTCAAGAGAACTTGACCCGAGAAGAACACAGCGAATGGGTTTCTTTTTTCTTTTAGCTTCATCATAAAGCTTCTTAATCACCTCAGACCAATTTTCACATTTTTGAATTTCGTCAATAAATAGTATTTTATCTTCAGCTAGTGCTATATTCCAATTTTGGATGAGCCAAGAACTATCAGAGTTAAAAACTTTATCAGCGCTCACATAGATAGAATTTTTCGCATAATGGTCTTCAATGAGCTTTAAAATAGAGGTTGTTTTACCGACTTGTCGAGGTCCAATTAAAACCTGTATAAGATTGTTTTTTTGATCAATCTTCTCGTGTAACTCATTGATATATGAGAGCTTTATGACTTTTTTCATTTTTGATAGATTAACCTATCAAATTTGATAGGTCAATCTATCAAATTAAAATATCACTATAAGACAGTTAAGTTGACGATAAACCCAATAATCTCGGCTAATACCCGCGAATGAGCCAAACTTTGTAAAAAGCTTCGAGCACTATTTTAAGAGACATCTTACTTTGACCTATACGACGATCTTCGAAGATAATTGGACTTTCATAAATTTTATAATTATTTTTTAAAGCTTTGTATTTCAATTCAATTTGAAATGAATAACCATTTGATTTAATTGAGTCGAGATTGATCGCATGCAAAACTTCTTTGCGCCAGCAATTAAATCCCCCCGTCCAATCACGCAGCGGATAACCTAAAATAAGTCTTGAATAAAGACTGCCACCTCGTGAAATCATTTTACGTATAATTCCCCAATTGACCGTACCGCCGCCAGGAACATATCTTGATCCAATGACAACATCATGGCTATCAATCAACGTTAAAATTTCATCTAAGTGCTTTGGTGCGTGCGAAAAATCAGCATCCATCTCAGTTAAAACATCATAATCATGCTCTAATCCCCACTTAAATCCCGCAATATAAGCTTTGCCTAAGCCTTGTTTTTGCGGACGTACAAGCGCGTGCACTCGATTACGACCCAAGTCAGTTTCAGCAAATGATTGAACAAAATTTGCGGTGCCATCTGGTGAACTATCATCAACAACAAGCACATCAAAATCTGAACGTAAATTCATAAGCGCTGGCAGCAGCTGCTTCATGTTTTCAATCTCATTATATGTTGGAATTATAACTAATTTTTTCATATCAAAATTATCTTTCATTATATTGACTCAGAATCAGAGCCAACCGCAATCATTTCAAATGGTAACTTTGTCATATCTGGGGCATGTTGCCACAAACTCAATACATATCCACCAAAACCAGACCCCGTCATTTTACAAGCGATTGCCCCTTCTTGAGTGAGCAAATCAATATGCTGTTGAACCGAGGCAGGCACCAAGTTCCACATTTCAAAGCACGACTGTGACTGACCGAGAACTTCTTTCCATTGATCCAAATTCATACAAAAATTGAATTCTATAACTTTTTCGACAGCATTTTTCATTTTCAAATCGACAGCAACCGCCTGCTCTGGATATTCAGTAAAAAATTTTTTGACTTGGTTGACACAATCTTTTGTGACGCCTCTTTGCCCTGTATAAGATAAATACATGAGCGGTAGTTCAGGCATATCGAAAAATTTGTTCTCTGTATTTTTTTGAAAAACCATGGCTTTTTGGTGAAGCGCTACTGCGACATCAACGCCACTACTTTCACCATGAAATAAATCTTCAATTTTTTTTGCAAAAATAAAAGTATCAGAAATATCAAATCCCAAATGTTTTAAAAACAGCGTAACACCTACTGCTAACGTTGCAGAGGCTCCCATGCCGGCTCCGAATTGAATGTGAGATTCTATTGTCAAAAGCCCTGATAAATCAGATCTTTTAATTTTGAGTTCAGCTAATGCTTTCTCAAATACCGACCAAATAATTAATTCGATTTCAGTTGATGATGTTCCTGATATTTTAATCTCAAAATCTTTTGATGATGATTTTGAATAAGATAGATTTAAATACTTAGCTTTCAACGGGAATACAATAGCTGGAGATCCCCGTAAAACAGCATGCTCACCTGCTAGAATCCATTTCCCCGGAACTTGCAATTTCCAATCTGCCATTGGCTCAATCTCGGCATTCATTTACTTAAGACTTCCACGGTTAAGATAACCTTCATCAGACCAAATATTAAATTTATCATTAAACATGTGTATATATTTTAAATAATGCTCAGCTTGATTTGGTCTGAATAATAAATGAATGTTGCTGCCAGCATCCATTGTCACAATTGGACCATCACTATCAACATGCCATGTTTCAAGAATACTTGCCAATGCCGCAAAACCTTCGCCATTTAAATACATGAAGGCAGGAGATGATGTATGAAACAAAGTATGCATATCCCAAAACTCATTCCAACAAAGCTCAAACATCGACTTCCAGTTTTGCACATCAATTTTTTGCGAATTATATGCACGCAAAAGTTGTATTAGTTTTTGCAAACGCTCTTGAGCACGCTCAGGACGACCTTTAAATAAATCAGACGTCAGAACACGAACGTGAGCCTGGCTTGATGAAACAGTTTTTTTATTTTCATCACACAAAATGACTAAATGTTTTAAATCTTTTAATGGAAACTGAATTTCTTCAGCTCCTTGTTCATGCCATAACGACCATGGCGAAAAAAATGATCTACACGACGAACCAGATCCTTTTTGCGATATACGTGCGAGTTCTCTTGGTAAGTATTTTGATCCAGAGAACTGATGAGCAACCAATGTCAACGCGGCAAAACTACTCGCAGAGCTTGCTAAACCACAATCAGACGGAAAATTATTCGCAGATTCTATTTCAAAGCAACCTTCTAATTTAAATTCGACTTTTAATTTCGTAAAAAAATCTAGAAATTTTTGACGACCTTTTTCCGATAATTCAATAGGTCTTAAATCATCACGAACGTAGGGACTCCAACGATCTTCAGTTAAAAATCCGTTTTGCTTAATGCGCACAAATGTTCTTAAATTATTTAGAGTATACGATAAAGATGAGTTCGTGGGTTTATTCCCTGCAGTGTCGGTTTTCCCCATGTACTTTATCAAAGCAATGTTCGAAGGAGCAGAGGCCTCGTACCAAATATTTGTATAAACTTTGCCTGATGTCGAATTTAAACTCATAAGCTCTAAAAACTAACAAAATTAGATAAGAATGACAACAATCATACCACTTAAGACTTTGCGATTTTGCGTCTTTACACTTGAAGCGGACCTTGCCGTAAAGAAGCTAAATTCGCTTGAATTTTAAGCCGCAAAGTAAAATTCTGATCGAAAATAGAGCGAAATAAAGCAGCCTCATCACTCAAATAAAACAAAATAACAACATCAGCCCCTAAAGCACCACAAGGCTTACACTTAAAAAAACTAAGCCCCCGTTGTCTGGCTACAGCCTCAACTTCTTGCTTTAAACCAAATATTAGGGGATGCGTTAATTGAAACTCATTAAGTTTTTGCATCCAAAGATCAAGACCTTCAAAAAAGGCAAAACGATCAGCCGATTTTAGCAAAGAACCAAGTTCATGACTAAAATCAACCAAATTTATACAAAGTTTACGATCAAGTTCAGCCAAATGTTCATGTGTTTTGATTTTTAAACCAGTTGAACAAATCACAAACTCTACACTCTGCATCGGCCAATTTACACCTTCATGAAGAACAGAATTTTCATGCCGCCTATTTAAACTCAATCCTCCACAGAGTTGAGTCACAACATCCATACCGCTCGGTTGCTCGCGAGAACCCTCATACAGTGAGCGATATATCTCAAAGCAATGTTGAATGTTTTTTGTTTTAGAATACTTTAAATAAAAATATAAAAATTCTGCCGTCGAAGCACCAAATCCCCCAGCTTGATAAGGGTTGATCATACGAATGACAATTTGGTCATTATCCATTTCATTGATATGTAAATCTGACATTTCAAGCTTAATTTTTCTAACGTAACGACCGGCAGGACTCTTCTCATGAATAATTTGTTTTTCTAAATTAAAGCGATCATCAAACTCAAACTCTGGTTTTGTTCCTATTCCAAGGCAAGTACCACCTTCGAGTATGGCATACTCACCGAACATAAATGTTTTACCAGGAATGGTTACAGTTTTTGATAGCATTTCAATATATGACTAAACTTCAGTTTTTTTGCGAAGATCATTCAGAACCTCAACTGCATTTGCTAAAGAAATTCTTTTACGAAGAGCTAAGATTTCTTCGAGTTTTTTAATCACAAAAGGCATTTCTTTTTCTGTAGCACCTGCACCTAAAGATAAATTTTTTATGTGCAGTTTCATATGACCCTCAATGATACCCACGGTTGTTAAAGCTTTTAATGCTCCCAAGTTTTGCACCAATCCCACTGCCGCAATAACTCGAGACAATCCTGATGCAGAGTCTGTACCTAAAATTTTTAAACCTAGTTTTGCTGTCGGATGCAATGCTGTTACACCCCCAACAGTTCCAACGACTATTGGTGCAATCAACTCACCTTTAAGAGTAGACCCATCAGCTCGCCATTTTGTGATCGATTTGTAGCGACCTTCTCGAGATGCAAATGCATGCAAACCAGCTTCAACAGCACGCCAGTCATTACCTGTTGCGATTAGAATTGGATCAATACCATTCAAAACACCTTTATTATTAGTCGCAGCACGGTAAGGATCTAATTCAGCAAAACGAGAAGCTTCTTCGATTTTAAGAGCTAATTCAGGGTCAATATTTTTTAATGTCACTGTTGCTTTAGTGAGCTTTGTATCAACTAAATTAGATAGAATACACATCGTAACTTTTTCGGATGTGAATTGCTCCAGTGGTTCTTTTAAATACTCACAAACTTGATTAATAATGTTAGCACCCATTGCATCACAAGGGTTCATATAAATATGTACAACCCCCATAAAACCACCGTCTTCACGATCAATGATTCTAACTGTGAGATCTCGGACACCACCACCGCGGTTAACAAGACCGAATGCAACTTCCCGGTTTGCAATTTCAATTAAGTAGTTTTTTTGTTGAAGAATTTGCTTTTTAAATTCATCCGCACTTTTGATTTTTGCAAATTGAATTTGACCAATGATGTCTTGGCCAATCACTTCAGTCTTAATTGAACCGTTTTCACGAATCCATTTAGCCGTTTTACTAGCAGCCGCCACAATTGATGTCTCTTCAACTGCCATAGGAATGATAAAGTCTTGGCCATCAATATTAAAATTAGTTGCAACCCCCATCGGTAATTGAAAATAACCTAAAACATTTTCAATGAATTTCTCACCTAAATCGATTGATTGCAGGCCACCTTTTTCAAGATAGTTAGCATCCTCAGAAGATAAAATGTTAAATTTTCTCAAAGCCTGTAAACGCTCTGAATAATTAAGCTTTGAGAATCCTTTAAAGAGTTCTGACATTTCTTGTTTCATAAATAACCTTTGCTAGATCAAAAATCTAAAAATCAAAATTCTATAAACCAATACTTTCAGTCTCGTAAACCACATTCTTAGTGTTTAGTTGACTTAATTTTACCACACCCGATGCAAACATCGAGACTTTTAATTCATAGTCAAATTTCTGCATGATTTTTGACACACTCTCATGAGCTAAATGACGAGATTTAGCATTGCCTTTGTCATTAAACACAGCTTTTAAGAGAGGCTGAGCAACACCCACAGCTTTTGCCCCCAAAGCTAAGCATTTACAGCTATCAAGACCAGAGCGAACACCACCAGATGCCCAAAACTGATTCTTTTTAACTAATTTGCGATTATCGAGCAAGCTCTCAACTGTTGAATATCCCCAATCACTAAACACCAAACTTGAATCAAGTAGCCAATCATTTGGGGCCGAATTTCTTCGCAAACCTTCAAGAACACCCCAGTGAGTACCACCTTTGCCTGCCACATCAACCACATGCACACCAAGATCAAACAGTGTTTTTGCAGTTTTTGAAGAAATACCAAACCCAACTTCTTTAACTAAAATAGGAACTGGTGAATCTTTGACGAGTTGAGCTAAAGCCTGCTTAGCACCTTTAAAAAAAACTTGTCCAGGTTTCTGAAAAGCTTCTTGGATAGAGTTCAAATGAACATACAAACCAATCGACTGAGTTGACTCAATTAGATTGTAAATATCCTTAGGTTTGTGAGTAATAACCTCTTCGATACCAATGTTTGATACAAGTTTAAGGGTTTTGTGGTTTTTAAGAATTGATTTCCATTCAAGCGAGGCTTTTTTATCTACGAGTTCTCGTCTTTGCGAACCTACAGCCATCAGCCACTGATTTGCGGTCGCTGCTGATGCAAGGACATCATTAATAGATAGACTTCCAGCATGGCCTGCAGTCATTGAGCTCACAAAGTGAGGCGATTTAAAATCACAACCGAGTAATTTCGTCGAGAGATCAACATCCTCTAAATTTATCTGCGGAAAAGCTTCATGATGAAGTCTTATTTGATCAAAGTACGTCGCTGTTAAGGCCTGTGTCTTTGAGCTAAGTGACAAATGAATATGATCTTTTTTTCGTTTTTCAAACTCTTTATGAATTTTCATTTCAAACGAAATTACACTCTAAATTTAGATTGAAAGCTATATATTTCTTGCCATCAAAACAACAACATCAGTCATTGTGTAAAAGGTATAAAAAAAAAGGGCAAGTATTATGAACTTGCCCTTTTTAATTAGAATTTAATCTGCAGTGTTATTTAATAGCATGTTGGCATAACGCTGTGAACGCACCAGCATCATGAATTGCTAAATCTGCTAAAACCTTACGATCTAAAGTAATGCCAGCTTTAATTAAGCCACCAATCAATCTAGAGTAAGTTGTGCCATTTAAGCGAGCAGCAGCGTTGATACGTTGATTCCAAAGAGCTCTGAAATTTCTCTTTTTCATCTTTCTGTGTTTGTAAGCGAAAGCCATACCACGGTCATTTTTTTCAACCGCATGTGTGTATGATCTTGAACCAGCTGAGTAGTAACCTTTTGCTCTTTTTAATACTTTTTTATGACGACGACGGTTCGTCATTCCCGATTTTACACGTGCCACGATTCACCTCTTAAAAGCCAAATTGGCGCTTCACTTGAAGCATGTTAGCGTCATCTACGTAAGCTGTTTGGCCTAAGTGACGTTTAGTTTTTGAACTCATGTGAGAATTTAAGTGACGCATTTTTGTTTGTTTGCGTTTCACTTTACCGCTTTTAAGAACGCGCATGCGTTTCTTTGCACCAGAGTGCGTTTTCATAATGTCCTTCCTCCGACAGGGCGATTTTGGCGAGAATTTATCAGAACAATAAATTCGATAATTTAACCAAAAAACTTATTGGGCTCAACTGTCAGCCTTAAATGAAAAGTTAAGATATTGAAAAAGACATCTGAATGCAAGTGAAAATAAACAAAATGTACACAAAATAGGCTTAAAAATGGAAATGAGATTTAGTACTCTGAAGATAAAAACCTCACCACCTCAATGAAATAACAATTACCGATAGCATCATTAAAAAACATTCATCAGCATTTAATACGAGCTTAAACGATTTAGTTTAGATTTTAATACGAACACGACCAATGTCGGTCAAAACTAAATAAAAGGAGATTTTATGAAAATCGTTTCATCTATCATCGTAGCATTATTCGCAGTTTCTGCATTTGCTAACCCAACGGCTCCAGCTGCTACTACACCAGCTGCTGCTTCTGCTGCAACTACTACAGCACCTGCCGCTACAGCTAAAAAAGCTGAGAAAAAAGCTGAAAAAGCTGCTGCTGCAGTTGCTCCTAAAGCTGAAGAAAAAAAATAGTTTTTTATTTTCTAAATAAACTTATAAGCTCCCTTCGAAGGGAGCTTTTTTTTTGCAAAAAATTCATGAATTGAAATTGGTCTCAACAATTATTGTCACATCATATAGATAAAGTGACCTGATTAGGCAGCGAAAAGGATCATGCATGAATAAAGCAATCGTTATATTTTTCATAATTTTAATTCTTGAAATTTCAACATTTGCCTGCACGTGGAACGAACTATCGGGTTCTTTTAAAGATGAATTAAAACTGAAATATCCCGATCTAAATTGCCAAACAACTCTAGTCAATCAGTCGAAAAAAACTGCCCAATTGGCTTGTGATAACAAAAAAGCGATATCGGTTCAGTATGAAAACAATCAAATAAGCTTTCTGTATTCAACACAGACTAAATACCCCTATTTAAGCCAATGCTGGAGCCAAGGTCAGTATAATCAAAACTGTAAAGTGATCCTAAATAGTCAGAAATGCCAAGTATGGGATCTTCGCATCACAGAATAATTCATATAAACGTATCTTCCGATAAATTGTGTAATCTTTGTTGTCTAAAGTCTAAACAGTCTTGCAAATTCTTCTTTCGCTAGGACGATTAATTAAACTTCGAAGAGATGCTATTGAAATAAGCATAGCATCAGATTACCTTAGCAGTCATAGCTTATGTTGAAATTACAAAATTATGCACTCATTATAATTGTTATGACCACAGTCTCAGCCCAACTGAATTCTGCAAACGCTAACCCTTTGCGCTGTGAGAACTTATTTGCGAACTATAAAGTTCAGCAATTCGAAATAAATATCAAAGGTAAATCTCAGGCCAAACAATATCTTGAAGTCGCTTTTGAAAACTTGAGTATTGAAAGTCAAACGGAATCAGCTGAAGTTTTACTTTTGCAAATATCTCAAGAAGGAACCCTGTCATTGAGTGACGAACAAAAGAAATTCATAACTCACTTTAGACAAAACTCATCTTATATGCGTTCAGTATTCCAGACCTCGTCACTAAAACATCGAAGCCCAAAAGACTTCGCAAACTTTGTTCGTGATTTTGGTCATTTAAAAGACATGATTTTAATAAATGAATCTGAAAAAGCAAAAAGAATGTCTTCAAGAATTTTAGCAAAATATGATTTTATTGATTTTAAAAAAATTCTAAAAAATGTAAAACCTGCTACTCGAAAATCAACAACCAAATATTTTAAATCAATAGTTAAATCTACAAATCGTATTCTAGCTCAACCATATGTCACAGTTGACGAACTACATGATGTACGCAAAAATTTAAGAGACATTTTAAGATATCTACAAATTCAAAACGAAGTTGGGCACCTCATACATGAGAAATCAGAGAAAACCTACCAGCTAGGTCAAGATGATTCAATTCATGACACTCCTGAAATTTTATTTCTCAAGAAAACCAATAGACAACTTGGAAAAATATGCGATGAAAATGCCGGACTCATTATTCAAGGACAACTCTTTGAAGATACAGTTATTGAGTTTCCTGAAAAGCTTAAAACACGTGTACAATACATTATTCAAAATTTACAAATTCAGGATAATCAGTAGTTTGTAATCCTATTTGTTATTTATTAAGTGGCACCAGATTTAATTGTCTCATTTTGAGATGTTGACATATTTGACAACGTAAAGACAATTCTTGAAAAAACTGTAACTATTCTAAAAACAATATTAATCAAATACATATAAACCATTTAAAAAATGGTCTCACTTTTGAATAACTTAATCTGAAGGAGAAACTTCAGTGATTAGGTTATTGTCTCTAACAACAGTTTTTTTTATTTTTTTTCAGCAAACAGTTTGGGCTATTAGCTCAGCTCAGTGCGAAGGTATATTCGAAAAAAGTCGTTTTAGTTTATCTAAAACAGATTTTCAACTTATATCTAAACTGCTTAAAAGAGATCAAATTAAGCTTGTTCCAAATCGACTTTTCATTGATAAAGCAGACACCGAAGACACACCCACAACAATTTATATTTCAAATAATCGTGAAGTCCTTGATACAAAAGAAGATGCGCTTGAGCTTGCCACATATTTACTTGCAAATCCAGACACGTTAATTGACGGAAAAGATATTTTCAAAAAAGGTGAAGTCACTTTATCTTTTAGCATTAAGAATGGTTATAATGTCGATGTTATTTATTTAAATTCAAACAGAATTGGCAAAGATAATGTTGCAAATTTCTTAATCGATAAAATTCAAATTAAATCACCAACAGATATTACTTTAGCTGAATTTAAACGTGCTGACATATATGAAATAGGTCGATTGGAATTAAGTGATAAAATTAAAGAATTCAAACTTGAAAAAGGTGACCTTAAAGGACTTAACATTCATTTGGATTTGCCGAAATCACTTCCAGCGACACTAACCCACGAAAATTCAGTTTTCAATCGCATCGTCAAATATTTCAATCTATATCCCGACAAAAAAGAACTCCAAAAACTACTTGAGACAAAATCTCCTCGCTACATAATTGCTACATTGAAATTAAAAGAGCAAATAGCAGAATTTAAAGAAACTATTCTAAATCCTGCAAGCCGAATAGGAAAACTGTTTTTAGCTGCTCTTACAGGTGGTGTAATTGCAATATCTGTAAATGCAACTGATAAACTTGGTGAATCAATAAAATCTACAGGTGCACAAATTGGTTTATGGGAAGAGTCATCTTTACCTGAAAATATTATGAATGGGATTGAGTTTCCATCGCAAGAAAACCGAAAAATCACACAACAATTCGCAGAAATAAAAAAATCTGCTAAACAACTCTACAAAGACAAAAAAGCAATAACATTAGTTCCTGATTTGACAGAACTAGAACTGGATTACTCAAATTATTTTTCTCGTGTAAATAAGTTTTGGATAGTTGAAAAATATGATCAAAATCTGAAGTCAAACAAAACTTATGTGGTCCTATACACCAGACACTCAAAAACTAACGGTCATCAAACTCCTGAAGCTTTTATTATGGAAATTGATTCCATCAAATACGCGGAACTTATCCAGTTTGTTCGAAAGCAAGGATTGGTTTTACAGCAAAAATAGTATCGATCAATATCTGAAAGGAAATTTATGAATATGAAAAAATACTTTTACTCAATTCCAGTTTTATTTTCACTTTCGGCACATGCAACTCTGACCCCTACACTACAACGTGGTGAGAAAAATATTTATTTCAATTCTCCGAGCGGCATTCAAGAAGTCTGTGTGATCCCCGCACATTACCCTGATGCTAAATACACTAAAAAAGACCTAAAAACCGAAGAACAACTCTGTTCCCTTAGCTTTTACGATGTCTCTGTTGTCGAAGAACAGGAAGGTAAATCTTCAGTCGCAATTTGTGCAAAATTAAACAGTACGAATCCCGGAATAAATATTTTTGAAACAACCCAGAATCTTTCTAAAAGTGTAATTGAAGCATCAAATTGCACGCAAAAAAATCTTGATAAAATCGGAAAATATAAGAATAGCACTTCGTGCAGCTATACACCGTCAATTTTAGGTTATTACCATGTATCTCGTATTCTTGGCGGAATAGGACGTGTTCCGCCCTCTGTTTTAAGATCAATGGATTTACAAACTCATCTTAAAATTGCGCAGCAAGGAAAAAATCAAACAAAATCTGGTGATTTGATTAATCAAACATGGTCATCTTTAAATAATTTTCTAAGTGCTGGCCTTGGAAGTACTAAAAAAGATCTTTTACTTTCAGATGATGGCCGTCAATCTTATGGTGCTATAACAACTAATCCTAAAAAAGAAGAGTTTTATGGTGATTTTTTTACTAAAGATAAAGAAAATAGGGCTGTCGCCTTTAGAGAACGTAATCCGTTGTTTCAAAAGCTTCGCGATCAAAGATCAATCAGCCAAATCATTAAACCAGAATGGAACCAGGCTAACATTCAACTCTTTATGCAACTTAACGACATGACTGAATTTATCTTGTTAGATCATTTACTCGATCAACAAGATCGTTTTGGAAATATTGCATACCAAGATAAGTACATTTATCTCAAACGCGACAAAGATGATGCAACTGATATCAAAGCAGAATTTGATGGATTGAAACTCGAAGACTACAAATCAGATCTTGCCGATGGGTTAGTCGTACAAGATTTTGCACCTTTGAAAATTCGTTCGATGATACTCAAAGATAATGACTGCGGGGTTTCAAAAGTAAATGTTGTTAAACAAGCTGAACTACTCAGTCATATTGCTCATATGAACCCAAAAACCTATCAAAAACTACTTAGGTTTCAACAATCTATCAGACAAAATGAAAAGTTTTTTAGATCAAATTTAATGTTTACTTCTATTGACTATAATGAATTGGTTGCAAATGTTGACGATGCTGTTCGAATTCTGAAAAAAAACTGTGATTCTGGAGCATTAAAGCTGGATCTTAATCTTAAAAAATATTTTACAACAGGAAAAACATCAAAAGGATCTTGCGAATTAGAAGAATAATCATATAGAAATTATGACAACCAATCGATAAACAATTAAAAAAGGGAAAGTTTTAAACTCTCCCTTTTTATTTTTTTTTAATCTAACGAAATAAAAAAATCTATTCGTCGTGTTCTTCTGTGTGCGAAGTTGAAGATAAATCATCTTTTGACAATTCAGGTAAAACTTCTTTTGATCCCGTTTTTGGCGGATGAGCTTTAAGATAGTCTTTCACTTTAACAGGATCGGGTGCAAGCATCGCAAACATGTTTTTACCTTCAGTTTTTGGTGGCACCTCAACCATGGCTAAGTCTTTAACATAATCTATAGCTTTATTAATAACTTCTAAACCCATTTCCTGGTGAGACATCTCACGACCCATGAAACGTAAGTTCACTTTAACTTTGTCACCATCTAACAAGAAACGTCTTGCATGTTTCATTTTAGTTTCAAAATCATGTTGATCTGTGCGTGGGCGCATTTGTATCTCTTTAATTACAACGACGACTTGCTTTTTACGAGAAGCAGCTGCTTTCTTTTTGTTTTCATACTTGTACTTGCCGTAATCCATGATTTTACAAGTTGGAGGCTGGGCCGTAGGCGCAATCTCAATTAAATCTAAACCACGCTCTTCAGCTAAACGTATACCTTCAGGAACAGTCATGACCCCTAACATTTGACCTTCATCATCGATCACACGAATTTGCGGGGCACGGATATCTCTATTAACTCTTAGACCGTCTTTATCTCCACGTTTTTTGTCTCGATCGAAACGGTTAAAACCACCCTTTTGGTTTTGATTGTTAAACTGGCTTATGGCAAACCTCCTTATTGGTTTTTATCACAGTTTGTAATCGCTTACGCCTGAACTGTAGGCTTAAGTAAGCGTTGTTTTTTATTTTCAATAATTAAAACACAAGCTTGTTCCCAGTTAATGTTGTTATGCAAGCTTCCATCGCTTAAACGAATTGATACAGTACCAGCTTCGGCTTCTTTATCACCAACAATAATCATATAAGGAACTTTCATCAATTGTGCTTCACGAATTTTAAAATTTAATTTCTCATTACGACGATCAAAATCAACTCTGATCTCATTTGTTTTCAAATAGGCTTGAACTTTCTCACAGAACTCATTAACTCGATCAGTTACGTTTAAAATCACAACTTGAGTTGGCGCTAACCATGGCGGCAAGTGCCCTGCCGTATGCTCTAAATAAACTGAAATAAATCTTTCTAAAGAGCCAAGAACAGCTCTGTGTAACATGATCGGTCTGTGTTCTTTGTTATCTTCGCCCGTATATTTAAGATCAAAAGCCTCAGGTAAATTCGGATCGACCTGAATCGTTCCTGTCTGCCAAGAGCGTCCAATAGCATCAACAAAATGCATTTCTAATTTAGGACCATAAAAAGCACCTTCGCCAGGAGAATATTCAAATGTCAATCCAAGTTCTGTAATAGCATCAGCTAAAGCTTTTTCTGCTTGATCCCAGTACTCTTCACTGCCCATTCTGTTTTCAGGACGAGTTGCCAGCAAAAGTTTATAATTTGGCATTCCTAAAGTGTGATAAATTGTGTTCAACATTTCAATAAACTTAAAAATTTCATTTTTGAGTTGATCCATCGAACAGAAAATATGGGCATCATCCTGACAAAAAGTACGCACTCGCGATAAACCATGCAATGATCCCGATTTTTCATAACGGTGCAAACGACCAAAATCAGCTATTCTCAGCGGTAATTCACGATAGGAATGTTTTTCTGAAGCAAACAATAAACAATGACTTGGGCAGTTCATTGGTTTTAAACCAAATTCACGTTCGTCTGGTTTTGTGAAATACATATTTTCTTTATAATTCTTATAGTGACCCGAAGTTTTAAATAAATCTAAATCAAAAATTTGCGGCGTAATAACTTCTTGATAGTCGTATTTTTGATATAATTCACGAATATACTTTGTTAACTCATTATAAATCACAGTTCCGCGACCAGTAAAAAAGGGAGACGCCGGAGCCCACTCATGAAACATGAATAATCCTAATTCTTTACCTAATTTTCTATGGTCACGTTTTTTAGCTTCTTCAATTTGAAGTAAATATTGATCTAAATCTTTTTTATCCAAAAACGCAGTTGCATATACACGCTGTAGCATCGGATTTTTTTCATCCGCGCGCCAGTACGCTCCCGCAACACTCATGAGTTTAAAAGCTTTAATTTGACCCGTTGATTGAACATGCGGACCACGACATAAATCAAACCAATGACCTTGATGATAAATGCCAACTTCTTTTTCGCCTTTTTGATGAAGATCTTCAATAATTTCAACTTTGAAACGCTCACCCATTGATTTAAAAGTTTCAATAGCTTTACCGATTGACCAATTTTCACGAATTAATGGTAAATCTTTTTTTTGGATTTCATCCATTTTTTTTTCAATCTTTTCAAAGTGTTCTTCTGTAAAGTTAAACGGAGAGTCAAAGTCGTAATAAAATCCATTTTCGACAACAGGACCGATTGTGACTTTAACTTCGGGCCAAATTTCTTGAACCGCTTGAGCCATCAAATGAGCTGCCGAATGTCTCACAACTTCGAGAGCTTCTTTTGATTTAACTGTTACAATTTCTAAACGAGTTCCGTCTTTTAAAGGTGTTCTGAAATCGATAACGTCTGTTTGACCGTTAATTTTTGCGCCCAAAGTATCTTTAGCTAACCTAGCACCAATGGCTTGCGCAACTTCTAAAGTTGACGGTTCATGATCAAAAGTTTTAACTGAGTTATCTGGTAATATGATTTTGATTTCAGACATTGGAGTTACCTATCGCGTTTTAAATCTTGAAACCACAATTCTATTTTGAGCCTAAGCTTTAATGTTGGTTTCGAGTTCAAGTTTAAATTTATGTAATAAAAAAAAGAAATGATCGACATTACAAAGAGAGATTAAAATGGGGTGGTCGTGGTCATAAACATGAAACCAGTATTGCAAAAAAAAAGGCTTTTTTCAAGATAAGTCTTAAAAAAAGCCCTTTATTGTAACTATAACGACAATTAATCGTTAAAATTTTAATAAGTAACGTGGTGGTTTAAAGCCTCATGTAAACGAGGATCTTTAACTGCAACTAGATTGTACTTAGACATAAATCCAGTTAAAGCGACCAAAAACAAACCCGAAAAACCTAAGAAAATACTAATTTCCATAAAACCAAATTGTGGAGCTCCATCAAAAAAGTTTGGATAAACTAACCAATACAAATCAACATATTGCATGACTAAAACTAAAACAGATACAGCAACAAGGTTCATATCATTACGTTTTGCATCTCTTGGTAACAATGCTAAAAATGGAACCCAAAATCTGAAAATTAACAATGCCAAAGACACAGCCAACCATCCACTGTGAGATCTCATAAGATAGAATTCAGTTTCTTCAGGAATATTAGCATACCAAATAAGCATGAATTGCGAAAACGCTATATATGCCCAAAAAATTGTAAATGCTTTCAAGAATTTACCGATATCATGCTGATGCTCAACAGTGATGTAACCAGAAACCCATTTTGATTTTTTAAGCCATACAATAATAATAGCCATTAATGCCATAGTTGATTGAAACATACCTGCGAACGTATAAATTCCAAAAATAGTCGAATACCAACTTGGCAATAATGACATTAGTAAATCAATTGAAAACAATGTAAATAAGATTGCAAAGAAAGCAATATAACCAATTGAAAAACTTAAGTTTTTCTCAGTCAGCTTATGATCTCCTGTTTGATCCTGTTTTAACGAGTTACCAATAATTACTTTTTTGAAAATTAAGCATCCAACACCAAATATCACAAGACGTAAAATAACAAACCACGGTGCTAGATAAATCGCCTTACCACCTGTCATACGATAAGCTTGTTCAGCGTCAGCCCAAGGATATAAGTATTTAAAACCTAAAATCATAACCAAACTCGTCACAAACATATACGGTATATAACTTGTAAAAGATTCAGCAATACGACGAATTGATGAACTCCAACCAGCTTTTGCCGCATGATTAACTACAACAAAAAACATACCACCTAAAGCTAAACATGCAAAAAAGAAGAATGCGACTAAATAGGATGTCCATAATCTTTCTGGAGCTTTCGTTAATCCGTAGACTAACCCTAATACACCGATAAATAACGATGCATAAGTTGCAGTTTTGAGATTTTGTGGCGTTTCAAATTTTTCCAATTTTAGTTCATGATGGTGATTTGAAGAACCCATGATTAATTTCCTTTACCTTGTAGATGACGAATATAGTTTACAACTTGCCATCTGTATTTAGCCGGAATGTGAGAAGCATAGGGCCCCATCACACCTTGTCCCATAGTAATGACGTGATAGATTTGCCCATCAGTCCATCCTTTAATTTTATCTGATGTCATAGCTGGCGGCTTTAAAGCCATTGTTTCAGCAACTGGCATTTTTTCGCCACCTTCACCTTTAGCTCCATGACAAACAGCACACTGAATTGTGTAATATTTTTGACCCGTTTTTAAAGTCTCTTCAGTGTACGATCCAGCTAAGGGATTTACATTCTTAGCTGCACCCTCAACATTGGTCGCATACTTGTACGGCTCAAAACCTTGAGGTTGTGTTCCTTCAGGAGGAACTCTCATACCCGCATTGTTTGGCGATGATTCATCATATTCTTGCGACTTGATCGCCGGCGAATCCATCATATCCTGTATAAGCTCTACATTCGGTTTTGATTTATCCATATTACATCCAGACAAAATCAAAAACAAACACGTCAAAACCCACTCTGATGTTATAACTTTTTTAAAAGTTACGATGTTTAATATTTTTTTCATCTTAAAACTCCGCTACTTTCTTGATTTCGACAGCGCCCAACTCTTTTAACAATTTCTCAGCACGCTCAGAATTGTAACCCACGTCATTTTCAGGTATAAAAATCGCAAATTTATGACATGTTAAATCTTTGTCGATGATAGGTGGATTAACTTTGGGTAGACCACATAAATAGAAAAAAGCACCCACAGAGCTTAATGCGGCAAATAGAATTGTTAACTCAAACAATATCGGAACAAATGCTGGTAACGAGAACATTGGCTTACCACCAACATTAATAGCCCAATCAACTGCAGACGTGTAATAAGTTAAAGCTAAACCAGCTAACAAACCAACGGCACCTGCCCCAAATGTTATATATGGAATCGGCGAACGCTTGATACCACAAGCTTCTTCCATACCATGAACAGGATAAGGAGTAATAGCTTCAAAACGTGTAAAACCAGATTCACGAACACGTGTCGCAGCTTTAATAGTCGTTGATTCATCCAAGAAAATTCCAGCAATGCCGCCAATAGTACCTTTTTTACCCATGATTAGTGTCCTTTCCCATGAGCGTGCTCATCATCACGTCCAACGTTCATCACGGGTTTAACCTCAGCAATCGAAATTGCTGGTAAAACGCGTAAGTATAATAAGAAAATTGTAAAGAACATTCCAAATGATCCAACTAAAATACAAGTATCATAGATTGACCAAGCGTATTGTCCCCAGTTTGACGGTAAGAAATCTCTATGCAACGAAGTTACTGTGATAACAAAACGTTCAAACCACATACCAATATTAACGAATATCGAAACGACAAACATAACTGGTATTGATCTTCTTAATTTTTTAAACCAAAAAACCTGCGGAGCCACAACGTTACAGAAAATCATAATCCAATAAGACCAAGCATATGGTCCCAAAGCTCTATTCATGAAAACATATCTTTCATAATCATTACCTGAGTACCAAGCAATTAAGAATTCAGAACCATAAGCATAACCAACCATTAAACCTGTCATCATGATGATTTTATTCATGACTTCCATATGATCGATTGTGATGTAGTCTTTAAATTGTGGAAAACCAATTCTCACTAAACTCATCAATGTAATAACCATGGCAAATCCAGAAAAAATCGCCCCGGCAACAAAGTACGGCGGGAAAATTGTCGTATGCCAACCGGGTAAACCTGAAACTGCGAAGTCAAAAGAGACAATCGTATGAACTGATAAAACTAGCGGCGTTGAAAGACCTGCAAGAACCAAGTAGATCATTTCAAAGTGTGACCATTGTTTAGCAGTACCTCTCCAACCCATAGACAAAGCACCGTAAATTGTTTTACGAACTTTATTAATCGCACGATCACGAACAGTTGCTAAATCAGGAATCATACCTACGATCCAAAACACTGATGAAACAGTTGCGTATGTTGATACAGCAAAAACGTCCCAAAGTAACGGCGATCTAAAATTCACCCACAAAGGACCACGTTGATTTGGATAAGGAAATAACCAAAAATCCAACCAAGGACGACCTGTATGAATAAGTGGGAATATACCTGCAGTTGCGACGGCAAAGACTGTCATAGCTTCTGCTGTACGAGCCACTGATGTTCTCCATTTTTGTCTGAATAAAAACAAAATTGCAGAAATGAGTGTCCCAGCGTGACCAATACCAACCCAGAAAACGAAAGTAATGATCATCGTTCCCCATGCGATCGGATGATTAACACCTAACAATCCCATACCAGTTGAAACAACCATGGCAATTGTAATGATGTAAAATATAAATAAAGTTTTGGCAGAAAGAAATAAACCCATCCACTCTTTAGAAGGGACTCTCTCTATTGGAGCGCAGATATCATCTGTAACATCCTTAAGAGTTTTATTTCCTAGAACTAGCTGATTACGCTTAAGCATGTCCAGCTCCTTTCTTAGCAGGAGTTATTTGATCATTATTTTTAATTTTCGATTGATAGCGCACTGATGGTTTCGCGTACCATTCTTCTAAAAGTTCGTAAGATCTTGGCTCTTCTTTGAATGCTTTTGCAACACGTGAATTAGCATCATTTAAATCGCCAAATGTAATAGCCTGTGTTGGACATGCAGATTCACATGCAACTTTGATATCACCATCTTTTAGTGGACGATCTTCAGCACGAGCCTTATTTTTACCTTCTTTAATTCTTTGAACGCAGAAAGTACATTTCTCCATCACACCGCGTACGCGCACACCAACTTCTGGATTAAGAGCCATATGCATTGGTTTTTCGATCAATTTGGCATAGTTGAACCAGTTAAAACGACGAACTTTATACGGGCAGTTATTTGAACAATATCGAGTTCCAACGCAACGGTTGTAAACCATTTCATTTAAGCCTTCATTACTATGCACAGTTGCAGCAACAGGACAAACAGTCTCACACGGAGCATTGTCACAATGTTGACACATCAATGGTTGAAACACAGTCTCAGCTGACTCAGGATTGCCCGTGTAATAACGATCAATTCTGATCCAATGCATTTCACGACCTTGCATCACATACTTTTTACCAACAACATGAATATTATTTTCAGATTGGCACGCTGTCATACATGCTGAGCAACCAGTACATGTATTAAGATCAACAGCCATTCCCCATTTGTGACCGTTATACTGATGACCTGACCAAATAGACCACGTGTGATGTCTGTGAATGTTAGCATCCTTAGCTTTTTCAATATCTTTATTCGTAGCCGTCACTACGATTTGACGACCTTCCATTGAATCATGACCTTGCGTTGTAACAAGTTCATATTTTTGACCTGTTTTTTTAAGTTCAACAGTTAAACCCGCAAACAAAACATCATCTTTATCAATTGTTACCAAAGTAAATGCATTATGACCTATGTCATTACCAACTTTACCTGCTTTAGTACGCCCGTATCCAACAGATATTGAAACAACACCGTCGTGTAAACCTGGCTGTATATGTAAAGGTAATATTAATGTTTTAGATCCAACCTTAACTTCAACCAAATCACCTTGTTTAGCTTTTAATGATTCAGCCAATTTTAATGATACTGAAGCATAGTTGTCCCAAACAATCTTAGTTACAGGGTCTGGCAACTCTTGTAACCACCCAACATTTGCAAGCGTTCCATCTCCAATATGAATTGTCGGATACAGAACGAGCTCTAATGTTGATTCAGATTTTTCACTTTTCTTAATCAATTTGAAGGCATCAACTTTAAAAGTACGAGCAGACGAAGAAGTTGTTTCTCCAACATAACCGGCTTGCAGTAAACCATTCCAAAAAGTTTCGAAATCCTGTCCCTTTGCTAGCTTAGGAGCCATTTCCTCTCTCCAGAAAGCTCTTAAATAGTCGTAATAAGTTTCATACTCCTGCAAACGTTTAGGTCCAACTTGTCCAATATATCCCCAAGTCATAAGCGATAAAGCAAAAGATCTTGTGTCGTACATTGTTCTAATAAGCGGTTGATGAATACCATAAACCCCTTGCGCAAACTCAGAATCACCCCATGTTTCAAGAGCATGATTATCTGTAGCCACAAAGTGCGCAAACGATGCCGTTTCATCCATTTTGTCACCAACGTAAACTACGTTATCGACTTTAGTAAGCGCCTCTTTAAAACCAAAATCTTCGCTTAAATTATATAATGGGTTTGATCTGTAAATAATTAAATTTTTAACAGATCCTGATTTCATTTTTTTAATCAGTGTTAAGAGCTGATCAAAAGATGCTGATAAATTTCTATTACCCGATCCTGCTAAAACAGTTTTACCATCATTACCAAGCAATGAATTCAAAAAGTTAACAGCAACTTGCAATTGTAAGCTATCTTTTGTTTTTGTTTGAATACCGCCAGCAACGACAATCGACTGTCCAGCATTTTTCCACAGATCAACGGCAACTTTTGCAAAAGCTTCAGCATTCAATCCTAATTTGTCAGCCACACCCTTGTAAGCTTGAACAACTGATTTAACTGCGTCGCTATTAGCATAGTCGGAATGCCCTGCTGAAATAATTTCCGCTATCAATCCTAAAACAATATCTAACTGTTGTGATGGTTTAATTCTAAATCTGATATCAGAGTTAGCACCTGTCAGTGAATATGTTGAGTCAAATGAAACTAACCGAGACATATTCGTGATATCACGACGACCGTTTGCAAATAATTTTGCCGAAGTTACAGCCGGACCCCAAGCACCTAAAAAGTCTGCATCAATCGACACAATCATTTTAGCTTTATCGTATCTGTACGAAGGAACAACTCCTTCGCCATAAGAAAGCCTTTGACCATTCCAAATATCATCTTGTGCAAGAGGTTCCCAAGTATAATGATCGGCGCCAAAACCTTTGCTAAAATCAGAAACAACAGCTCTGAGAGTTGGTGACGCCAAGTTCCCAGTCAAAATAGCAACACCACCTTTTTTAAGAGATTCAACAACTTTGTTGTCTAAATCTTCCCACGAAACGTTGACTGTTTCGTGGTTAGTGCGTTTTTCATTAAATAAATTACGAAATGGTTTTTGCAATCTCTCAGGATCATACAAACCTAACAAAGAAGCTTGCGCTCTTGAAGAAACAGCAGAACCATTTAATGGAAATGCTGGATTACCTTGAATGTGAACAGGTCGACCTTCACGAGATTTAACAAGTAAACCTAAACCTTCTTGACCATCAAAATATGTAGATGTGTACCAGTTAGATACTCCGATTGTAACCTCTTCTGGTTGTTTTGTATAAGGTACAATTTTTTGAACCGGTCTACGAATACAACCAGCCGCTGTCGTTAACGCAACAGAAGCCCCCATGAGTTTTAAAAACTCACGTCTTGCAACATGATCTTTTTCCGTACCTTCGTGAGCTGTTTCCTCTCTTAACGGCGAAGACATGAACTCAGTTTGTAAAGACTGTTGAAATTCAGGAGTGTTGTTGTATTCCTCGAAAGATTTCCAATATTGAGTGTTTCTTTCGATTTGCGGACGGCTGTTATTTTCAGATCTTTTTTCAGAATTATTTTCTAAATTTGACATAATATAATCTCTCTTAAGCCTAGTGATGACAAGTCGTACAGTTTAATGGCGCTTTATTTTCTGGTTGTCGGTGACAATTCACACACCAGCCCATTGACAAATCTGTATATTGATAAACCTTAGCCATTTTTTCAATTTCACCGTGACATGTTTGACAACTCACACCTTTAGTCACATGCGCTTGGTGATTAAACTGAACGTGATCTGGCAACATATGAACACGTACCCATTCAATAGTTTTACCTTCAGAGTAAGCATCACGTAATTTTTTAATAGCATCAGGATCGTTTCGACCAGCAACTTGTTGGTGACAATTCATACACGTTGCCAAAGATGGAATATTTGAAGATTTCGATCTTTCAACTTGATTATGACAGTACTGACATTGAATTTTGTTTTTACCAACATGCAATTCATGAGAAAAAGCAATTGGCTGCTCTGGAGCATAGCCCTTATTGTACCCAATACCAACTCTTTGCCCTCCATCAGGATTCTGAAATAAGCAACCAGTCGTAAAAAGGATCGCGATTAATAACAAAGAGCTCGCAAAAAATTGCTGAGATTTTTTCGTCATTGAGAACGAAACTAAAGTGTTATTTTCTGTTAAGACATTTTTTTGATGAATCGTTTTTGACAAAAAATATCTGAGGTATTTTCTGCCTTCGCTGAAAATTTTGAACATGACACTGCCTTTCTTTGTAAAATATTAAAAAGCAAAGACAATTAAATGTCACGAGGGAATTTGATAGTTAATTGAAAAACCACGAGAGAAATCAAGAAGTTGCATGCCTATCTAAAAGGCAAGAGTTGTAGCTCTACCGAACGACAGCTACAACTCAAAATACTCACTTAAGAACTTTTATGCTTAGACTCAGTCACTTTACGAACAGTAAACGCATATCCAACTAGCAAAATGTGCAGCAAAACAAATATAGAAACGTACTCAACACCACCAGCTCCAAATCCATATGAGTGAAGCCCTGCGCCAAGAATATAGTTAACACCATACCAGGCCATAATAACAAGATTAAATGTCAGAACGCCCGAAACTAGCATACCAAAGTTCTGAATCCAATTTACGATTCGCGCATGTAGAATTATTATGTAACCCAACAAAGCAATTAAAGCCCACGTTTCTTTAGGATCCCAACCCCAAAATCGCCCCCAAGAATAATCCGCCCAAATACCACCTAAAATAATACCCGGAGCTAAAAATGCCACACCTATTTGCATAGCGCGATAAACACCCGTTGTTATTTTTTGAATCTGATCCTTATATTTTTCAGAATCGATCACGTAATAAACCAAACCCATATCGCCAAGACCAAAAGCTAATGCAAAGGCTGCATAAGAAATCGTAATTGTCATCACATGAACAATCAGCCAATAGTTACTACGCAAAACAGCCTCTAGGGGTTGTATCCCTGGATCTAAAATAGCTGGAGCACTATCAGCTATAACCATTGAAACAAAACCAACAAGTACACCCGCTAATAATAGTGATTTAAACTTATAGATCTTCTCAAGAATCATAGCAAACAGCACCGACCCCCAAGACATCCACACAACTGTTTCATACATATTGGTCACAGGGGCTCTTTCTGCTAAATAAACTCTAAAAAGAAAACCAGCTGTATGAATGATAAAACCAACCCATGTAAACATCCAAACGACTGTCATTCCAGAAGATAAATTGCGTATCCAAATAAACAGGAGAGTGATAGCCGCTAAGAAATATAAAATATACGCCCAACGAAAAGGATGAATGTCGTAGTAAAAAACTTCAGCTCTGGTTTTACGACTAGCAGCATACGCATCACCGCTTATATCACGTATACTTGCTTCAAAGCGCAAAACCGCCTCATCCAAATTACGCGCAGCTTGCTCAACCTGACTTTGATCAGTTAAAGCACCAAGATACGTTGCAATAGACTGACTAACAGATATAAACAACTTCTGTTGCTCTTCCGGAACTTCAGAAATTGATAACCACGTATCTGAGTTCGGATTTGGCATAACCTTAAGCAGTCGCCCAGCTGTAAGTTCTCGAAAATAAATCATTTGATTTTGCAAACGCTGCAAAGCTTGAAAATAAGGAGTCATTTTTTCGCGACTGGCTCTCTTGTCTGCTAACTCTTGCATTAAGTTTTGAAACTTATCTGAGTCAAACAATTGAAGACTTGTAAAATATTTTTGATCTGAAGCTAAACCCAACTTCGTCTTAACATCCAAATGATTCACCTCAAAAAGCGGCCTTTTTAGCCACGATTCAGGAGACAACATCCACGTCATTACAACCAAGTGCGCCGGAGCATTTTCACCCGTCTCAGTCTTATAAGTCGATTTACCATAAATGATCTCTAAAACCTCTCGCGCAAATGTGTCGTAGGGCTTAACTCGACCCGCATCTTGTACCGGTAAATAGCGAATTGCATCACCAACTGTTGCGTAAACTTTCTCCGACAAGAAAAAAGTTAAACCCATTAAAACTAAAACAAAATACTTTTGAAAAATATAATTTTTTATCATAATTGCGCTGTCTTTCTTTTGCGTGTTTGAACAAATAACCAAATAATTCCAACTGATAAAATTAATGATCCTAAATATTTTATCCATCGACCGGGATCATAATTTACGGATAAAACTGTAGCTGTTGGTTCCCCAGTTCTTTCATCTTGATTATAACTTGCTTGGTAAAATGTATACCCACCAAATTTAAGTGGCTCATTCATAGCAATTTCTGCCTCAAGGGGTACAACGAGCTGGGGAGATTTAACTAAAACATGACTCGCATAACTTTTCGCTCTTTGAGTTCCTTCATACATGATCATCTCGAAATTTTTCAAGAACACAGGAAAACCTAAGTCAATACGACGATTTTGATAACTCACGAGATAAGCAGCATTTGAATCGAATAGTTTAATTACATCATTTAACAAAATCCATTGCGTTTTTTGCCCAAATCGAATTCTCACAGCAGAAGTTGTTAGTGGAGTTGATTTTTCAACCGGAACAACATCCCAATCCTCAACCGCTTGCGGGACATAATCCAACAAGCGAAGCTCTAAACCCATCCAATTTGTTTGTACAACATCACCAATTTTAATTTTACCAGATTTATACGGTTTGAGATCGGCAATTTTATAAAGATCAAACTGTATGTATTCATTGTCGATAGCATTAAAGTAAACCTCATTAGCTTCAAGCGCTCGTCGACCACTTTTAGCAACAACATGGCCAATGTAAAGCTTGAGCGGTCCTAAGTTAATATCTGCTGATTTATTTTTTGACGGCTGAGTGAGGACTTCAACTTGTTTGACATTAGGGTTTTGTAATTGAAATTTAATTGAAGCGCCAGCGCTTTCATCTTGAGATTTCACTAATTTTTTACTTATACGCGCGTACTTTACATATTGATCTACAATGATTTTTTTATCACTCAAATCAACTTGAAACGGCTTTTGTTCTGTTGGCGGTTTTCTAAAAAAATCAACTTCTTGGTCGTAATATTTCGTGTAACGATCTCCATCCATGGTCGCATAAACAACAAAATCCGTCTGTCCAACAGATACATGATTGCTTTGCGAGTTAATATTAATAAGCATGTTACCATCAAGTCCGAATTTTTGCGTAACCCACCCACCAAAAATCAAAGTAATAATACCTAGGTGAACGAGCAAAAATGGGACGTGTTTATTTTTCCATGGCCAGCGATCAATCATGACCGCAGCTAAATTATACACAAGCAGTCCCATTGAAACATACATCATCCAGCTTCGATAAACGAGCTGCTGTGCTGCAAAGGCATCGTTATAGTACGATTCAACAATAGTTCCCCAAGTGATCAACAATGTAATCGCAACCATGACCGGAATGCCAAGATTAAATGATGTTGAAAAACGCCAGAATTTATTTACATATTTATTTTCAAATCGCATAAACTATATCTACTCTTGTCTTCTCAGTTTGGGTAGTTCCGATTTTATGTATCCGAGAGCCTTTTCAACTTTAATCTGTACATCAGTGTGCTGAGATAAAATACATTTAGATTCTTCGTTCATGTAAAGCATTCTGTTAAGTTCGACTTGAATAGCATGCTGACCTTGCAAAGGTTGACCGTATTGCTCAGTGACGCGACCACCAACATAAGGCCAATTATAACCGACCCTGAAACCCGCAGTAACATATGCCGCAATCACCAAATCACGAAACTCATTAGAACAACTTTTACCAAGCGAATCACTCACCACAATATCAGCTCTTAACTCCCCCGGATCTCGATGCTGAGAAGTACCTCGCGACGGCATTGAATGCGCATCTAAGTGATAAACATTTTTAAATTTTGCAAATCCACTTGAATATAATTTGCGCACCCCGCAATGAAAAGGATCATAGATGAGTTGCGTTAACTCTTCGTGCATATGCACAGACATTGGACTTTTCATCAACCGATGATTTTGTGTTGTGACAACCCAGTGATAACCGCGCGAATATTGACCTGATGAGTTTGAAGAATTCTGCACAGAATCACAATCAATATCAGATGGTATCCGATTTAAATCGACCGCATATCGATGCCACTCAGTTTTATGAAAAGGTATTTTGAGTTGTTTTAGAGCTGGCTCATAAATGCGATCGATGAATCGATCAACATCACACATGAGTATTTTTTCATCCAAACCTAAAAGCCATGAACACTGTTCTGGAACTCTTTCGCCCGAGTGAGGCATGGTCACGATAAATTCAAAATCATCAGATGAATAACCTTGTGAAGAACCTAACAGATCACCTTGATGCGCAGACTGAGTCATAAAACGCTCCTTAAGATCGTCATTATATTGCACTTGACTGAGGACTTAAGACAAGAGCTAACTATATATATGAAGATTTACACAAAAACAGGTGATCAAGGACAGACCAAATTGGTTGATGGAATTGTCGTTTCCAAGAGCAATTTACGAGTCAGTGCATATGGTACAGTTGACGAACTTAACTCCTACATTGGGCTAATTGTCAGCTTGTTGCAAGAAAACAACTATCTGGATATTAAATCTCAATTAACAGATATTCAAAATAATTTATTCGTCATTGGAAGCCTACTCGCTACCGAAAACTCTAAAGTTATTGAAAAATTACCAGGACTTACGACTCAACTGATCAACAACCTTGAATCAAGTATCGACGTTATGACTTCGCAATTACAACCTCTGAGAGAATTTATTTTACCGACCGGACATGTTTTAGCAGCCCATACCCACGTCGCTCGAACGATTTGCCGCAGAGCTGAAAGAACCAGCGTTGAAATATTCAATCAAAATATTAAGACTCATGATTTACACAATCAACTTGAACTATGCTTACAATATTTAAATCGATTGAGTGACTACCTTTTTACACTTGCTCGGTACTTTAATCACCTTCATCAAGTGCAGGATACTCCATGGAAGAAAAAATAATCCTTAGAGAATCTTCAATCGAAGACGCAGACAAACTTTCGCATTTCTTCTCTCAAATCCCTATTCAAGGTGAACTTGATGTCAAAATCAAGAGACAGGTTGATTTTTTCTCGCTTTATCGCCGACTCAATGTCAAGTATCGAAGTTTTTTGCTTGAAGACGAACTTAACATTTTAGGAACAGCTAGTTTTTTATTTTCCAATAACATTCTTGGATCAAAAACGACTAAAATTGCTTACGCTTGTGACCTCAGAATCGCGTCTGCCCGTAAAGCAATTCTTAACTGGTCTCGTCACTTCTTACCCAAACTTCAGCATCTGATTTTCCAGGAAAGAGTAGATCATTTTATCACCAGCATTAATTTAGACAACACTCAGGTCATCAACTCATTTATCAGAACGAAACAAAAAAGATCTCAAAAACCTTTTTATGAGCTTGTTCGTAAATTTAATCTTGTCACCATCCACGGCTTTTACCCCCTATACTTTAAAGTTAATCCTTCAATTAAAGTGAGCTATTTAGAGAAAACTGAACACGAAAAATTTGTTAAATATATTGAATCAAAAATAGAAAAACTTGATCTTGTGCCTGAATTATTAAAAGAATCTGTGCAAAAATACATACAGGAATCACTTATTTATTCTTTTCGAAATTTTGTTGTGGCATATGACGAGCAGAACAATATCGTAGGAAGTTGTTACCCACTCAGCTCAACGCTCTTACAAGATTATTTTCCTTTAAAATACAACCAACAAGCTAACAATTTTCGTCAGTTTTTAAAACTAGCCGCATGGTTAAATATTGGACGTCGTCTGACGCGACCTTTTTCAAGATCACAAAAAGATGAAACACTTAATTTTCAATTTTTACATTTTTTATACTTTGAGCACCCAGATGTTTTAAAGAAGATGATTAAATTTACATTTAAAAATTCGCGACAAAACGATTTCTTAATTTATCCTGCCGAGCAAGATCGATTTACTTACCGTCCACCTAAAGGCACAATTCATACAGAAATGAATTACGCGCTATACGAAATTCGAACACCAGAATCTATCGAGAAATCAGAGAGCCCTTCGCTACGACACAAACTTCGTAAATCTTTGTGGTTAGATGGATTTTTGTTTTAATATTGTTAAGTTTAATTTAAGACCCTGATTATCAAAATCATATACAGCTATTTTTTGGTAATCTGCGACAAGTAAATTCCAATGAGTCGGATGGATAATTACAATCCCTTGTGGTTGAACTTCAGTAATAATTTTTTTTATGATTTTAACAGCCTCATCCGAATCTAATCTTTCACCGTAAGGAGGATTTGTAATCAAAATTGATTTTTTTCCATGCAGAGATTGAAAATCAAAAGACTTTGAATCTGCGTTAAAAAATGAAATTCTTTGCCCGAACATCTGAGGAAATTTGCGGCAAAAATGTTCCTTATTCACGCTGAGTTTTTTGAAAGTTTCAGGATCTTTTTCAATACCTAAAACTGAAAAACGACTGAGATCAGTAATTTTGAAGTTTTTTTTCCACGTTTCAGATTTCATTAAAGCAGGCCTATTAGCAAACCTTTCAAAAGCGTAAGAATGATCAAGAATTGGCAACTTAAAAGCCACAGCCTCAAACAACATCGTCCCTGATCCACAAAACGGATCGAAAAACGTAAACTGCGCATCTTTTTCAAATAAATCAAACTTTGCTTCATAAGATAATTGTAATATTTTGAAATAGACTTTAGCTGCCAAAGTTTCACGTATCGGCGCAACACCTTGCTCAATACGATAACCTCTTTTATGCAAATGTTGCCCACTGGTATCAATACTGATTGTTGCTTCGTCCTTGTAAATACGAATATACACTTGCAACATATCCTGTTTTTTTTCATCACCAATATTTTTAACGGATAGACCAAAAGATTTGTACGCTGTTTCAATAAGATTTCTCTCATGAAATAAGCGAGATTTACTCGCATCGACTTGAATTGAAAAAGCGTGCTCAGCAAAATACTCTTTAAAGTTGATTCTTTTTAATTCTTTTTCAAATTGATCAAAGTACCTAGCTGTGAATTTAGAAACACGCAAAAGAACTCTATTGGCTAATTTTGAAAATAAATTAATTTGATATCCTAAATGCTTTTCACAATTGATTTCTAAACCACCTATAATTTCACAATCAATAAATTCCGGTCTAGATCGCGTTGGCAAACCATCTAGATCAATCATTTGATGCCAAAACATTTCTATTTCAGATTTTAAATCTTGTTCCAAACCAGGCTGACAACTAACAAAAAAAATTGACATTAAAATCTCCAATAAAGATCAAAAAAACCGTAATAACCATCTGTTGGATCCAGCCTGAAATGCGTAATATCAGTTGAGTTAATCGAAAATTGAGCATGAAATCGATCATATATCCACACATAAGATATATAACCGCCTAATGATTTATTTTGAAAATTATAACTCGGACCAATAAGTATTCGATCCCAACTTGAAGTAATCAGTTCATAACCTGTTTGAAAAGTACTTGATGTTAAAGCTTTTATTGCAGAGGCATCAGCAGATCCATCCCATGTGATTAACGATAAACTTAGAAAAGTATGTGAAATTAAATTATCCGACGAAGTTGTATCCCAATAAAAATTCATATTTAAATTAGCCTGTTTTTCAGAAACCAATCGCACGAAACTTAGTCCAGTTGATAGCGTTGTAGATTCAGAGTCATAAAAGCGTGCACGAAAATTTGCATTGGGTCGACCAATTAAGTTGACAGGCACAAAAGTACCCACCGTTAACCAATCCATAGCCCCATAAGATAAGTTTCCGAGATAATTAACTAAAAATTCATCTTTAAATAAAACCTGAGCGGTATCGCCAATCGATAACCCTTGATAAACAAGTGGTCGATATTTCGAAGAAATATTTCTCTCACTACTTTTGACAAGTAAATCTGTTGTTCCAATAAAATCATCATTACTTGAAGATAAATCTAGTTTTTTTACGAGATCACCTTTTTGTATCATGTATTTCCGCGATTGCCTAAGAAGTTTAAGCTTAACCTCGTATTGCCCGTAGCCAATGTTTTTAACATTTTGCACCTCAACAAATGCAAAAACACCTATCTTAGAATTTTGTGATACGATCGGCAGAATTTCACCAATTTCCCATCGTTGAGTTTCCGAAATGGCGACAAGTGTTTGTTCATTGACCACTTGCTGTATAATTGCACCTGCACTCGGTAAAAACTGCGACCAAGCCTTGCTCGTTAAAAATGTTGAAATAAACAAGATTAAGAACGAAACTTTGAACGTACTCACTCAACAATTAACCTTCTGGGATGCAAATTTAAGCATAATATTGACAACACCAACGCAAGTATACCAACACCGAATGCAAAAGCCAATCCCATTCGATCAGTTAGATATCCAACACCTAAATGCATACTGACAACAGAAAGACTTTGAAAACTCATCGCAAAAGCAATGAACGTTCGACTTTTATGTCCGGACGCTTCTGAAATATAACTCACACACAAAGGATAATAAGGCGCCATACCTAGACCAGCTAAAGCTAAAAAAAACGGATGAACTTTAAGACCTAAAAGAATCAACACAAGGGCAATTCCTAGAGATGCATTGAGTTGAGCTTTGAGCGAGATAGGTAATTTAATAAACGCAAATAAAACACGACCAATTAATAAAAATAAAAAGAAAAGGGTTACGTAACGAGATGATTGTTCAAGATTCATCTGAAAGTATGTTCGCATATAAAGAGCTAAGCGCGTTGAAACTAATATTTCCGCAACAACATAAAAGGCAAACATACCACCAATCAAAAGAAGGGCAAATTTTGAAGCTTTTTTAGAAACCGTCTCTTGATCAGTAGAGATAGCTTCTAAATGTTGATGCACAGTGAACTTTCGATCAGGTTGAATCAAAAATTGAAATACAAAAAACAATAAGGAAATCAGACCAGCTACAATAAAAGCGCCTCTCCAATCACCATAAATTGCTGTTGCATGCGATGCCAATATCGGAGCAAAAAAGCTAGATAATCCATACATGCCATGCAAGCCCGATAAAGCACGTGAACGAATTGACGGATCAACATTTTCTGAAACAAGAAGATTTTGCGAAACCCCCATAAAACCTATACTCAAACCTAAAACAAAACTTCCAACAAGGAGTAACAGAAAAGATGAAGCTTTCCCCATACTCATCAAACCAATCCCCATCAAAAAAACAGAAAGTAATAACAATGAGGATATTGAGAATTTTTTTAAATAAGGCGCAGATATCCAACTTCCGACAAAAGCAGCTGCCGAAGTTGTCGCAAAACTCCATGAACCTTGAGTGTTTGAAAGTTGAAATTGATTTAAAATTTCCGGAAATAAGGGCCCGCGGATATTATCAGCTAGCCCAAGGATAAATAAACTTAAAAATGAAAATAAGAGTGCCCAGTGCGATTGTTTTATTTTAATGGTCATTTTTTCGAGGCTAATACACTTTTTAAAACTTTGAAAGTAGAAATAATTGTTTTTCTGTCAACCTCTCCCTCAAAAGTAAATAGTCCATTAATTGCGCAAGTCACATAATTCATATCTTGAAGAACAGGCAATCGCCCTGTGTAAACCATAAAAATAAATGCCTCTCGGAATAAATCATCTTTAGTATAAAAATAACCACAGACATTAATAACTGAATCCCACTGGGCGACGGTCTCTTGAGCTTCTTTCTGTGCAAAATCCGCTACGAACGCTTTGAACCTAGGATATGACTGGCGAATTTCCGCTGGGTTAAACATCTGAAATTTATCGCGCGTATCATAGCGGCCATAAAGTGATTCAATATACATAATGAGCATCGAAAGGATTCTAATGTCAGCAGTTTCGATTCGTCCAACTTGAGTTGCATCATTTCGCGCGACTAACATCAAGTCATTGTAATAATCATGAAATTGAGCATCCGTTAGTGAATTCACATACACAGAATAATTTTTTAAATTAGAAAAGTAGATAGAATGCTTTTGTCTAAGTCGATTTTTGAAGCACTTTTCTTCAAGCCATGGATTTCCAAAAACATCCAGCTCACCACTTTTTAAACGACACCCAGCATCTTTCATATCACTGATAATCATATTTGTAATTTCACCACCACCTGACAAAAGCATGCTTACAAATTGCAAAGTTTCATAAAAATTTAATTGCTGATCGCCGTTTCCATAAGAAGTGAATAAATTTGCTTCTAAAAAGCTTTTAGCACCCGAGTTGATTTCACGTTTATCAAATAACTTAGTTTCTATGCCAAAATCACGAAAGTCCGCATACCACTGGATCATTCCAGATTCGGTTAAATAGCTTTTCTTCAGATTATATTGAGGATCTAAATTGCCCCATCCAATGAGTAACTCTCGACCTAACATTTTAGTGTACAGCGCTCGTGATAAATCTTCCCATCCAATAAGAGATTTATTAACATCTTTAGATAAAATCATTTTTTTATCGTTAAATAAAATAGAATACTCAGCCAAACTCTCGTCTCGCAACTCGAGCAAACCCTGAACAATTTGCGAAGGCAAGGTTTGATCAGAAAATTTACGATCAAGCATGTTGAATTTATAATTCAACACTTGCTGTTGTAAACTTTTAACACTCATTTTTGTTGATTTTTTATAATCTAACGAATCGATAAATTTTTGAAAACCACGATAAATATAAAACTCACGTTTTAAATTTTTAATATGTATCTGCTTGAGATCAGTCAAACTTTCAACAGCAATATTTTTTTGATCATTAAAGATTCTAATCATGATTGTTTTGTAAAAAGCCATAAATGTCGGTTCTGAAACATCTAAAGGGAATACCTGACTTTTCAATACTTCAGATATGATTGGATCTATGTACTCTAACGGGATTTGTTTACGATTTACAAACTGAGGTGTGTTTTCCAAAGTTTCAATTAAATCTTCTACAAATTTAAAAACTCGATTTAATTGTTGCGAATTAGAAATTTCAAATTTCATATCCGTGTAAATTGCCTGAGCATAGAGTCGCCCTAGCTGTGTAAAGCTGTCTATAGCTTTAGCATAGTGCTCATTTGTTTTAAAAACTTCTTCACCAGCAATAAGTTTGATAACATTTTCAATGAGTTCAATTTGCTTTTGATCTTCTTCAGTTATTGCAACGTTTAAACTAACAATAAGTTCTTTCAAATCCGTAATCGAATACTCTGAACGACCAATTTTAGACGATTTTAATAATGTCTTTAATGACATATTTAGCTGAGTAAAAGCTTGATCGACGGTTGCTTGATCGAACACACCCTGCTTTTTACTTAACTTAAAAACCTGTGCATAAGGTGCTAGTTTTTTGATTTCAACATGAAGAACCTTGAGATACTCTTTCAATTGTCCTAATTCCACTTTTGTGACAGTAGCCACTTCGCCACCAAATAACGCTTTTTTCAAAATGAGAATATCTTCAGTAGCTTTTTGTGAAATAGCGGCATCTTTAAAAAATTTATCAAATATTTTAAAAAGTTCTTCACTTGTAAATGAATCTGGATTCTTACGTCCTTCTGCATTTTTTTGAAATAAATCAAGTGTCTTTTGTAAACATTGAAATGACTGGTCAATTTCAAGATCTGTTGTCTCAGAATTAAAAAGTTTTTCAAAAGATTTTTTGACTTCTTTCATGCACTCAATTTCTTGAGTTTTAATTTCCACAATATCTTGTGTTTTAGGTTTCCCTTTAAGAAATTCTCCACAACTTTGAAACATCAAAGATGCTATTATAACCCCAGTGATTTGTAATGATCGTTTTGGCAACAAAATTTTTTGAAAAGATGCATTCCTAAAAAACATAGATAACTCCTAGCCAAGCCTGATCTAAGTTGCGATAACTCGATACATTTGTTATTTCATCGTTTGTTTCAACAAGTAATAAATCAAAAATAAACTTCCATGGTCCTTTTATATCAACCAAATTCTTCCACTTAACAGATTTATATATATTTTTTTCGGCTTCGAGCCACTGAAATGTTGTTTTATATTTAATCTGAGGTGTTAATAATGATTTATATGTAATTTGTGCATAATATGCGTTGCGATACAAAAACATTTGCGACAAAGAACGCTTAAATTGACCAGAGTTAGGTCCCTCTTCGGCGACATCGCCGTCTTGATTAAATAAGCCTGCAAGTTCAAAAGTAAACGGATTCATTTTGTATGTTATATACGGCCCTAATGTTAAGTTACTTGCGTAAACTGGGCGATTATAAACTGATTCAAAATCAGGCTTTTCAGCATCAACAAATAAAGCCGAAATTCCAGCATCACCCCAATTATCTTTGTATCCAATATCCCAATTATATATTTTTTCGTAATAGGTCTTAGGCTTAACATCAACACGAACACGGTCAGTAACAAGTACACCCTTCCATCCATAAGCTAATTGATGAGCTGGTTTATACATAGATGATAACAAACTATAAAAACCTGTTTTTTCACCATAGTGTATCTGCAGTCCATAACTAGGCTGAAATACGATATCAGCAATCTCAGGCTTTTGGATGTTGTAATCGATAGGCAACAACACACTCTGGAAGTATATATTTTGCGGAGGAGGCGCGAAATAAGGATTAGACGCAACAAATTGACCATCTTTGATCTCAAAGTTAGGTCCTTGATCCGGAATAAATACTGGGGACCCGTAGAAAGTAAACTTCCAATCACCTTTGTTATTTTCATAAAATATGCCTGTTTGTCCCTGAGTTTCTGGCGCTAATGGATTAGCTCTAAATTCAGGTTGAAAAAAACCTAAATTCCATCTCTCATCAACATCAGACCAAAGCTGTTTGCGACGACCCACGTGAATAGCACTACTTTCATCAATAAAATACGAAAAGTACAGTTCGCGAACATTGAGCGTACTTAAAACTGGCGTTCCAATAGCATATTCACCGCGCAAGTTGATCTTAAATGTGTCTTTTTCTGCGTTATGACTTAAAAGTGATGCTCCAAAAAAGCCGAATTCTTTTTTATTGTTATCGAAATCTGGGCTTATAAAAGATAAGCCATAAGCCTCAACTTGCCCATTAATTTCTGCATGGAGAGATTGAGCTACCGTAACTACAATTAGCATAAATAAAAAGATCGATAAATTGTGCCATATTGAGACAATATTCATTTTTATTCTCATGCAAATAGACTCATCAAAAATCGTGCCTTTAATCTTGGCTTTTTTAGATTATCTATTCTAATATTAATTATTTAAAATCAAAATATAGACAGCTGACATTTTTTGTAATTACACTGTTCACGTGAAGATTTTAGTTATCCGTTTTTCAAGTATAGGCGATTTAACCCAAGCACTCAGTATTCCGGCAGTGCTCCATGAACATTTCAATACGGACTCACAAAAAACATGCGAAGTTCATTTTTTAACACGATCTGATTTTTCAGAATTGTTAGATCATAATCCGTCAATTCAAAAAATATGGACCGTTGATCGCGCACAGGGTTTTAAGTCTTTGATGCAAACAATTCAAAAACTTAACCAAGAAAACTTTGATTTGATTTACGATGCTCATAACAACTTACGTTCTTTTTTTGTACGTAACTTTGTTTCAGCCAAGCAAGTCGTTGTCAAACCTATGGAGCGCTGGAAGAGATTCTTGTTGCTTAACTTTAAAATCAATAAATTCGAAAAACCATTTTCAGGGCAAAGAGATCTTCTTAAACCACTTGAAAAAATCGGTATACCATTTCAGCTTCCCAAAGCACCGCAAATTTTTTTGAGTGAAAGTGTCTTACAAAAAGTAAGATTGCTTTTGGACAGCTTAAATTTAAAACCCTCTGAATTTATTGTATTTGTACCAAGCGCTGCATACCCACTTAAAAGATGGCCTATCGATCATTGGGTGAAGCTTGCCGAAATATATAAAAACACCAAAATTGTTGTTCTAGCTGGACCACAAGATCACTTTACTCAGGATTTAAATCACTTAACACACATTTATAACTTAACAGGCCAAACTTCTTTGATTGAATCTGCCGCGATAATTCAGTATGCTCAATTTGTTGTTACAAATGATACTGGTTTGTTACATTTTTCTGAACAGCTCGGTCAAAAAACAATTGCACTCATGGGGCCAGCTCCGTTTGGTTATCCATCTCGCACAACAACTCAGATACTAGAAATAGATTTACCTTGCAGGCCTTGTAGTAAGCATGGACAAGGACCATGTTCCAATAAAGAATACCAAAAGTGTCTGCGTGACATTACACCTAATGTTGTTCACCAACGCATACAGGCTAGGTTCAATAAATGAAAATTAGATTTCCCATATTGTTGATGCATACATTATACCTTATCTCTTCGATATTTATATTTGTATTAAGTTATCTTTTATACTTTTTATTACCAACAAAATTGAAAGCATGGGTTAAGCTTAAAACACAATTTTTGAAAAATGATTATCAGTCAGATTCTGAATACAAAACATATTGGTTCCATGCAGCCAGTGGAGAAATTGAATACGCAAAATCAACAATTCGAGAATTGCGAAAAATGCATAATAACAACATCCGTATCGTGGTAACTTATTCATCGCCATCAGCCAATAAACTTTTTACCAACATTCAAGATCAAGTTGATGCTTTTATTCCCTTATGTTGGGATTTAGACATATTTAATAACATGCTCATTGAAAAAATTAAGCCGAACATTGTTATTTTTGCACGAACTGATTTTTGGCCAAGACTTATTTATAATCTCAAAAGACACAAAATACCTATGGTCGCCATTTCAGTATTTCCATCCACAAGTCATTTAAATAATCTTTGGTATCAATATGTTTTAAGTCCATTTACGTTGGTTACATGTATTAATCCAGAAAGTCAGAAATACATGAAATCGATTTTAGCCAATACTCGTATCGAGTTCGTTCCTGATAATCGATTTGATCAAGTATCGCATAGACTTAATCATCCGCCCAAAATAAACTTCACGCATTCAATAAATTACAAGTTAATAACAATTGGTTCATCATGGCCAAACGACGAAAAAGTTATTCAGCCGATCGTTTCGGAGCTTAAAGAAAAGGGTTATAAAATAATCTGGGCCCCACACGAAAGCAAAAATTCGATCGGTTTGAAAAAAAAATTAAAGTCCGAATCTAATGATCTCAAAGTTTTATCTTTATCGGAAGTTAATGACCAAATTAACTGTAATGTAAATGATTTTGACATTCTCATTATTGATCAAATTGGTTATTTGGCCGATATTTATCGATACTCTTCAATCGCATTTATTGGTGGATCTTTTGTATCGAAGGTTCATTCTGTTATGGAAGCTCTCTGTGCTCAGAACTTAGTTATTATTGGCCCATTCTATAAAAACAACCCTGAAGCTGTTCATTTTATGAATTTAGGAGCAGTTAAAATTATTCAGTCATCTATCGATTTTATGGCCACAGTGGAACATTTTGAAGCTCATTCTGATCAGCTTAAAAATGTCATCAAATCAGAATTAAATCAGTTTATTGGTGGCACCGATAAAACTATTCAACTTTTAAGCGAAATTATATGAAATGTGCTGATTTTAAATAATTTAAATTTCTAATTCCATACCAACTTAACCTTTCACCATCGATAAGTTGCCCTTTAAATCCTGAGTTCATAAGCATAACAAAGTCTTTCTCAAAATGATAAGGCTCTGATGAAAATAAACAAGCATGCTTCCTGAGATTCTCTTCATCAATAATTGGATATTTCTCATGCTCATAAGCTCTACAACTTGGCAAAATCACGCCGATGTAGCTTAAGACATCACCGATAAATGTTTCTTTTGTCACAACCATATATGGTTTCTTCCAAATCACATACATCGGTAAACCAATTCGGAAATCGCTCAATTGACATTGACCATCCAAAGTTAATTCAGAAAACAATCTCTCAGCCCGATCTAACGAGACCGTTTCTCGACTGATAATCTCGAAATACTCTTCAGACCATTTTTTGAGCTGTTCATTTTTAAAAAAATCACCTAAACGAGCAAGCTCGGTAGCACATGTTTGTAAATTCGTAACATGTGTTGAAATCCACTTTAGGCCAGCTTCATCACATTTTTGAACCATTTCTAACGTATTTTCTTCTCGATCAAAAAGTACGACGTCAGCATCCATTTGCAAGCAGATATCTATGTCCAAATTTTTAGTACCACCGACAATCGGTATTTGCTGAACTTTATGACTAGGATGTATGCAATATCGCGTGCGACCAACTACGCAAATTCCAGCTTCGATTAATGTTTCTGTCCATGATGGGACAAGACAAATGACTTTTATTTCCTGCGACATACCGTCTAATTGTGTCAAATTGATCATCATTGAGTCAAGGCACAGTTTGTGGCTAAATACATCTCTAGTGCTTTTATTCAATAAAGGAATTTACTATGCAAGATTTTTTTCCAATACGTCAAAGACCTGAGGTCGTAAAATTCAAAAAAGGTGATGTTCTTGTTTTATTTGGTGAACTTTTTAACCGTGGATACGCAAACGGTCTTGTCGAAGAGGCTGAAGCCCATGGTCTACAAGTCATTCGCGCAACCGTTGGTCGACGTGATGAACACAACCAACTACGACCGCTCAACAATGACGAAATTAAAAACATTCCACAACCTTTTATTAATGTCCCTCTTGAAGCAGGCTTTGACTTGGAAACTGATAGCCAAGGATTATCGCCGGTTGACTGCCTTAAAAGTGCAAAACTCAGCGATTGGCAAGATATTAAACTTTCAGAAAAATCCTTAATTGAATCACGAGAAAAAGGTCGCAAACGTTTTCGCGAAAGCACTCTGAGGTTTATTGATGAACTTGATCGTAAAATCGGTTCTTCACTTAAAGAAGGCAACCATATTCATTTTGCGCATTTAATGGCTGGTGGCGTACCAAGAGCCAAAATAGTTCTTCCTTTGATGAATCGTGTTTTTAAAGGCACCGGCGATCGCTTTCTAGCATCAACAGATTTTTGGAACAGTCAAATCGGTCGATTGCTTCAAATGAACTTTCATGAAGTGACTGCTGAAACTTACAATATTTTAATATCTGAATCGACAGCGTTCCGGCAAAAAATGGAAAAACAGAAAATCTCAGTATCCTATGTAGCATATGGTTACCATGGCACTGAAATTATCGTTAACGAAAAGTATCATTGGCAATCCTACGCTCCTTATTTGCAAGGATGGGCTAAAATTAATTTAGAAAACTATGCAAAAGATTGGGCTCAAAAAGGGGTACGCGCATGTGTTTATAATTGTCCTGAAATTTTGACAAATTCGTCTTCAATTTTTCAAGGTGTCGAAATCCCACTTTACAATTTAATCAGGTCTTTATTAAGAGAACAACCAGATCACCCGACTACACTTAAAGTTATTGCGGACTGCGAAGCAGTTCTCAAAGATAAGGCCATGATTCAAGAAATTTTTAAAGATGTTGATAACTTCGTCGTTTATTCTGAAAAAATTGGAACGAGCCAGTATGACAATTGGCCTCAACACTCGAACAAAGAGCAACTCGAAAAAGCACTAGTACTTTCTGAAAAAGTGATTGGATATCATAAAGATGAAAAACAACTGATGACAGCAGTCTTAAGTGAAATTATCTTTAAGTCATGTGGCTATATTATGCTTCACGATGGTTACAATCCTCAAAACCCTGTCGCATGGATTGGCCACGATGCTGTGAGCAAATGTCTTCAGTGATTTTCGTCACCGTATAGATATATATCAGCAATACGCAATAACGAGGGAGTATTAGAATCCGTATGGCAAAAAAACTGGCAATCACCGGAGGCCCGTCGGGCGGAAAAACTACATTAATTGATGCTCTTAAAAAAGAATTTGGAGCAAAAATTAAAATAGCACCAGAGGCGGCTTCAATACTTTATAAGGGTGGTTTTCCTCGCATAAAAAACTATTCGGGCTTTTATCATGCTCAATTAGCTATACTTGCAACACAAAGACAACTTGAAGATCTGCTTTGTGAAAACTACCCCGACGCATTGATTGTTTGCGATCGCGGTTCTTTAGATTCGCTTGCCTACTGGCCAGATAGCGAAGAACATTTTTTTCAAACTATTCAATCAAATAGAAACAAAGAACTTGCCAGATATGAATGGCTGCTCCATTTAGATACTGCGACAGAAATGGATTATGATACGACTAACCCTATTAGAACCGAATCATTTCACGAAGCTATGCTACTAAATGATAAAGTCAAAAAAAGTTGGGAGGGTCACCCCAACAGACAAATTATAACCGCTCAGCATGACTTTTTTACGAAAATGAAGACAGCAACTGAAATTGTTGCCGGTCTTTTAAAATCTATGGAGATATCAAAGAAATAAAATCTGCGCGTGGACCGTATTTTTCCGAAGGTTGCAATTCCTTTCGAATCTCATCTTGGTTTAAACCCTGCGTCCAAACCTGCGAAATTGTTTTAATTTTCACATTCGTCAATCGAATGTCTGATTGTGATAAATTAAGTAATCTCCCAGCAATTCTATCCGGCAAACCACCGCCGTACTGCACATGAAATTCACCAACAATAACAACAAAAACATGATCTTGGTGATTTTTTACAAACTCAACAATCTGCCAAGCCATCGTGTCGTCCCAGATACTTTGTGCAGCAAAATAATTTTCAAGTTTATTTGCCGGGATATGACCATCTGACATTAAGTTGATAAAACGCTCACGGTAAGTATCACGCCCTAATGTAAATTGTGGGGGCATTAGATTTAATTGATCTTGTGTCAAAGAAGCTAAACCATTTTTAGATACAGTCTGTGTTACCGATCGCGGCATATTAAGCCCTAAACCGAATTCGCCATCCGCCGACTGCGGGAATAGCAACTGAGGACTGTACAATCCAAAGTCGAATCCCGCCCATTTAACAGCTGATTTGAAATCCACTTCAGATAGAAGGCCCGAGCGATACTGTTGAATTAAATCTTGATCTGTATAATTTAAAAACTCTAAACCTACTGAAACCTTAAATCCTTTCGATCTAAGGGCATATAAAATGCTCATTTGCTGATCATGTATAGTTTTTTGACCATGATATTCTCCGATAATCAAAATCGTGCCAGGCTGAATTGATTCGATCATTTGATCCATACTTAGCATTTGAGATGTCTTTCCGTCGTAAATTTGGGCGTTTAGAGATGCGCAAGAGAAGAAAAAAAGAGAAAACGTCAAAAATATGTATTTTGTAAGCATAGAATTGTTATATTCGATTGACTCCGAGCTGTAAATCTTCTTATATATTTGTCTTGTTATTTTTTATATTAATTGTAGGAGCATCCCATGGCAAAAAAATCAGGTCGTATTATCGTTACTTTAGAGTGCACTGAAGCTAAAGCTGCAGGTAAGCCAGTTTCTCGTTATACAACGACTAAAAACAAAACTAAAACTCCAGGTCGTCTTGAGAAAAAGAAATACAATCCAAATTTGAAAAAACACACTGTACACAGAGAAACGAAGTAATCTCAATAGAGCTTGTTTTAAACAAGCTTTTTCAAGATGCTTAAACTCAGACTCTCAAACCTAAGATTAAATTTTTATGATTTTAACTGATAAAGAAATCTTAAGTTGTATGGATAAAGGGCTCATTAAACTCGAGCCCTTTAATATTTCATGCCTAGGAACTAACTCTTACGATGTTCATTTAGGTAAAACACTAGCAACATACAACAACGAAATACTCGACGCTAAATCTCACAATACAATTACAACTTTTGAAATACCTGAAGAAGGCTATGTTTTAATGCCTGATAAATTTTATTTAGGTGTTACCCAAGAGTACACTGAAACTCACGCTCATGTGCCCTTTTTAGAGGGTAAATCAAGCGTTGGCCGACTTGGTATAGATATCCACGCCACAGCTGGTAAAGGCGATGTGGGTTTTTGCAATTTCTGGACACTTGAAATTTCAGTAAAACAGCCCGTTCGTGTTTACGCAGGTATGCCAATCGGACAATTAATTTATTTCGTCGTTCAAGGTGACATTGAAAATTACTACAACAAAAAGTCGTCTGCGAAATATAACGACAAAAAACCGATCCCGGTTGAGTCAATGATGTTTAAAAACAAATTCTAATCGTTAAACGACCTAAGGAAATGTAAATTTTGGTACAGTCTTCGTAGGCCAAAATTTACAGATTAACATGTTATTATAATCCACGCTAAGGCACAGGTTTCGGTGCCGTGGCATCAGCGATAAAATTGAATATATCCCCAAGATCAAAGCGATTTGCTCGAACATCCCATCGTTTAGAATCAGTTAAGTATCCAGCCAAGATCAAATAATCCTTACCAGTTACAGGTGTTTTTTTATACTTTAACAGGTACATAAATACGCCAGGCATTTGTTCATCTGTGATTTTATCACCATTTTTAAAGTTCACGACAACACTCTTAATTATGGGTTTAAAAACCGGATAGGCTTTTAAAGCTTCATCAACTTCAAGTATTTTATTTTGATTCGTATCAAATCTTGAAAAAAGCATTTCAATATATTGAATAACATGCGGATAAAGATTGGCATCACTAAACTGAACCGTATTATTATCTTGAGGTACATGTCCCGCCGCTTTAAGCATGCTTAAATAAAACTTAAGATTGTTATCTTTAGTTTCTGTGGTTTTTAACGCTAAAAACTGAGGAAACCCTTGGTAACCATCAACAATATTAAAATACTGTTCAAGTAAACAATCTTGCGAAACGACAGTTTCAGGCTTAACGTCGCCTTCAAATCCAGGCAAACAGACGTCAACAACTTGACCTTCAATCATGCTCGCTCGGTTTAGCCCCGAGTAAATATGCAAAATCAAATCATGTAATTCTTCAAGACTAGCATATTCATCACCGTTAGAACTTGCCAAAAACAAATTAGATTCTCTAAATCGGCTCGAAATAAACGTCAAATTACTCTTTTGAACTAACTCTAACTCAATGAGTGCAGGTCGAATCTTATCAAAGCCAGCTTGAGCCTCAAGCAAGGTCACTCCTGCGAGTTCTTGAATACGATTTAAATCAGTTGAAAAAGATCGAATTAAAATGCGCGAGAAAGATTTTGCAAAAATTGATCTTAAAATATCTTTTTGACTTGTAATCATTTCCGTATCTTCAAAAAAACGAATAAAATCTAATTCGTTAAAATGATAACTAAAACCACTCGCAGTTACACGTAACATTTCCTGCAAACTTAAAATTTCAGGCCCTGTTAGTTCAGTGTCGATTACTCTTTGTGATAAAATATCACGATACTTTATAAAAAGAATGTCATTCGCCTCAGTAATAGAATTAAAAACAGAGCGTAGAGTTGATAGTACGTATTGAACCTCTTCAACTAAAATCTGAATAGCTTCTAAATTTAAACTGTTATGAACATCGCCATTTAAACGACTTTCAGGTCGTACGAGTACATTTTCAAAAAGGACATTCAAAATAACATCAAATCCAGAGATTGTCAGTTTTAGATCTTGGAAGATCACGGGTTTAGAAGAATAAAACAGACTTTGAAGCTCCAACTTAGAAAATACTTTTGATGGCTTTTCGAGTAGTATCTGAACAAGTTCTTTTTGGATTTTGTTAACTAAACCTTGCGCTCGATGAGCAAAATCAATGTCATGATATTCTAAATTCTTGAGATAAAAATCATATTCTTGATAATTAAAATAAAATTGTGCACCAAGAAAAATAAACTTCCTGAGTTCATCTTGGTTTAAAATCGCACCTTGCTGACCATAAACTAAATACTTTGCAGATAATATCACTTGATACCACTGATCGTACTGATCTGGTATTTCAGTGTCCCTTATCAATCCCGAATTTAAAATATCTTTAATTAAGCGCTGAGCAGAGAATAAAGAATACGACCCTTCAATGTTTTGAAGAATACGATTAATCGTGGCCAACGTGACTAGTTCTTCTGAACGAAACTGTTCATACGGCAAATCCAGATTAAGTAAATCAATCTGGCGAAAAAGACCGACGATATCTTGTTCCGCAGATTTGACCTTAGCATGAATACGATAGAAATCGTCATAAGATACCGATTCGTAACTGAGTTTTTTCGCAAAATCTTTTTCAATGAATGGAGCAAAGACATTTTTCAAATTAATAACATCAACAGCAAAAGCATCATTAACTTTATATTGATTTGTAAATAGAAAAAAACTTTCAATAAGATATTGTAGTTCTTGAGCAGTAATTATGCGTGTTGCTTTTTCACTGAGCGTGTCACCCCAAAAAGACAAAACATCGTTCACAATCTGTAGAGTTATTTTAATTTGCTGCTGATTTATATTTTGAGAAACCTCAGAAACAAAATAATAATACTGATAAAATTGACGAATAAAAAATGTTACATTATTGGCTACTTTTATCCAATCAGTTGCAGAAGTTAAATCATCCCCACCTAAAAACCCAGTTTTATAGGCCACCGCTAAAGCTTTAGCGTGCGTCAATCGAGTAACAACTTCAGAATCTAATTCAGCAAAAATAGTTATTTGATGAATTAGCTCAACTAAATCAGAGATCCGATATTGTTCATTCCCATCAAACTGGTTAACAAGTGTTAAAATCAATTGTTCGGTATTTTCAATAGCTAAGGCGTACTTTTGTTCTTTATCCGAATCACTTAAATTCTGATGATCCCAGTTTAATTTTAAGAAATCAATATATGGAGTTAAGCGAACAAGTTGCGGTTTAATCTGCAAAAGTAAATTTGACAGGTTAAGAATTTCATTTTTAGTTAAATAATGGTCCGCGCCACCAACCAGGGTTTTTTTCAGTTTCAATATCTGCAGGATAAGATCCATCGATATCACTTGACCGTCGTTTAAGAAGTTAGAATCAACTATTTTTTTTATTTCATCCGGATAAAAACCATCACTTGAAGACCCTTTAACATTCTCTTTAAATGACACAAGAAGTTTAGAGTAACAATCAACTGCAAACTCAGCCTGATCAAAACTTGCATTTCCGTTAAAGTATATTCGCGTGTATTCTTTTGCGACCTTTAAACACTTTGAACTTTGTATTTCAACTTTAGCGTCGTTGAAAACTGGCTCATTTAATTTTAAGTGGCACCCAGTAAAAAAAATACATAATAATGTGAATTCTAAAGAAACTCTTTTTAATTGCCTAGTAGACATAACTTAAACCTGCAAATAATCGATCAAAACTCTGTGCTTTAACCAAAAAATATTGAGAAGCTTGCTCATCGGTGGTTTGATATTTTGAACCAAGAATATCCATACCCACTTTTAATTGCGCTTCGCGCGATAGCTCATACTTAACATCAAAAGAAAATAGACTTCCTTTTTGCATATCATCATACGTATATGAAATTTGTGTTTCAATAGGTCGCTTGAAAATAAAATAAAATGCGTTACGCAAACCAATTTTAATTGGGTTAAAATATTGTTGTCTGTTTTTAGACACTGTCACGAGATTAGGTGTGCCGTCACTGTTAACGTCTTGAATTTGTCCACCCGTAAGCATAGCATACGTTATATAAACATTTTGTTGCATTTCATCGAAGCGGTATGGAAATTCATAACTAAGGCTATGGACAGTCATCGGTGCCACATCTTGAATCGACTGTTCAACAGAGGCCCTCAGACTATCGGGTTTGTCATAAATAAATGAAAAAATAAATTGTCCGAATGGCAAAACAAAACGTGAATCAGAATAAAATTGGTGTGAATAATTCACAACAGGAGCTAATTTAACCTGACCTTGTATTTCAAGATCAGCATACGTTTCACGTGCAAGTACAATATTATGCATCGGTGCTCTTTTATAGCCGATCGAAAAAAAATCGTAATAAGTATTCAATGATGTTTGCAGTCCGAACCGATAGCCAGGGTTAAATACAACTTCGGAAATTTCGTAGTTTTTGATCTCATAATTTATTTCTTTTGTTTTATCATTAAAAACAAAATACCGTGGAGCTTGATTTGCCCATCTGTTTTGAGCGACTACACGACCGTTCTCAACAGATACTCCTGGATCTTGATTGGGCAGAAAAACAGGATAAAATCCGAAATACAATATTTGAGCGCCAGAAGCTCGCTCGTACTCGATACCAGTTAAACCCAGAGTTTCAAAATTAATGTGATCTTGCGAAAAATAAGGGTGAACGAGACCTAAATGTAAACGTTGATCAATCTGGCTTGTAAAATGAGTTGATCGCCCCAGGTAAACAACCTCATGCTTATCTTTTTCTTTAGCTATCCAATATTTTTGACTCAACTCTGGCACAGCAAAAGTTGAATTCTGCGTTTTACTGAGATCAGTTTGAAAAATTGATCGTAATGATAAATCTTTAAGACCTGTATTTTTATAAGCGACATTTAAACCAAAATGATTTTCTTGGTAGGGATTACCTTGTGAACGCTTTGAATCAAAAGCAGAATTATAATTGTACGATTCAAAATAAAAATTTGCAGACATATTTTTGCCGCTGACAGTAGACTGTTGTTCTATTTGAATTTGAGATTCACCCCGCGGCAATGTGCGAAACTTAAACTGATTTTCATCAATTGCAAAATCTGTATCGGCTAGTAAATTTTGGGAGAAATTTGTCAAAACTGAAGTGATACAAATGAGAGGCAGTTGTCTTAAAATGAAGTCTAAAATTGAAGCCATGGAGATTAACGTTTTCGGCAGTTTATACTCGAGCATATATTGAGAATATCTAACGTTTTAAGCCCATGAGTCAATGTTGTAGTGCAAAAACTCTATATAAATTCAGAAAGTGAGGTTAAATTCAACTAGTTTTCTTGAAAATTGGGCATATCGACGTAGAATAAAGCCTATTGATAAAACATTTATAAAGGAGTCACCATGGCAAATTCTCAAACTTATAATGAACAAGGACTTAATCAATTTTTAGAGAAAATGTGGACCGACTACTGTGAAATGAATCCTCAAGCTGATTTTATTTTTAAATCTTTAAAACAAAATAACACGCATGTCTTAAATGACCACATAGCACTTAGAACATTTAATCACAAAAAACTCGGTCTAAAATCGCTCAGTCAACACTTTGAAAAATACGGCTATATTGAAAAAGGAGAATATTTTTTTAAGGAAAAAAAACTCTATGCTAAACACTACGAAAATAAATTTGACAAAAATCAACCTAAGATATTTATTTCCGAACTCGAATGTGAAAAAATGTCTCCTTTTACACAGAAAATTATCAATTCAATAGTCGAACAAATCCCCACTGACATCTTACAAACTGAATCATTTATTTACAGTGGTCATCACTGGACAATTGATTATGAAACATATTCTAAACTAGCTGACGAGAGTGAATATGCTTCATGGGTCTATGCATTTGGCTTTAGACCCAACCACTTTACTGTCAACATTAATGCTCTTAATCAGTTTGATAAAATTGCAGACTTAAATACATACATCAAGTCATTAGGAATCAAGCTCAATGCTTCCGGTGGTGAAATAAAAGGCACGCCTGAAGAGCTTCTTGAACAAAGTTCAACAATGGCCGGAGAAATAACGGTAAAATTTCATGATGGCGAATATAAAATACCAGCTTGCTACTACGAATTTGCTAAACGCTACTGTTTGCCAGACGGCCAACTCTATCAAGGCTTTATTGCAAAATCAGCTGATAAAATATTTGAGAGTACAAATCGAATCAAATAAGAGAACGTCGTCTATGCAATTTTTTTAATAATTTCGTGCAGTGTCTCTTTGTCAGAATCTTGCTTCCAATGAGGCTGCGCTTGCAAAAATATTTTTACCAATTGAGAATCAAATTGCGTACCACTACAACGTTTAAGCTCAGCAAAGACAATTTCCTCAGGTAGACCTTTGCGATAAATTCTATTTTCTGTCATAGCATCAAATGTATCTACGATTAGAATAATTCGAGCGTACAAAGATATATCTTCACCGATAATTTTATCGGGATAACCTTCACCATCAATTCTTTCGTGATGCCCTCTTATTGCAGGTAGTAATTGCGCAAAAAAAGGATGTGTTGCCAGAGGTTTTACAATTTTTTCGCTCATAATCGAGTGATTTTTAATAATATCTAATTCTTTCGGATCGAGCCGGCCAGGCTTAAGAAGGACTTCTTTTTCAATCGAAATTTTCCCAATATCATGTAACAAGCCGGCAAATTCTGATATCTTTTGTTCGTATTCGTTTAAGCCAATATCTCTGGCTAATTTTCGGGAATACTCACCAACACGAAGACAATGCTCATAGGTTGATGGCTCTACAGCTTTTAAACTTTCAAGAAGAGATCGCACTGAATCATGGGCCCAAGAAGGGATGTTACCCCAAATCAACTTACCTGACACAAACACTCCCCTTCTGGTGTTACAGATGTGATAAGTATTGCTTCGGAAAATAATCAACTGGACTTGAGTGTTGTTTCGAATAATCTCATAATGAGAATATGAAACATCTTCGAATTATTATTTTTTTATCTATTTTTTCGACAATTTCAAACACTCAAGCTCTAGCAACAATAATCAAAGTTAAAAAAACAAAAGGTCTTTCGGCTATTATTGAATCAAGCCTGCCTCTTGAGGAAGGTGTAACATATACGCTCGAAGTCGATAAATTAACTGAAGATCCGAATTTTTCAAAAAATACAAATCAACGCAAAAATTCATTATCTATTGGCGGACAATTTTCTTTTCTAAAGGGAACTAATACGCAAGAAAATCGATTTCAAATTGAAGGTCGTTATGGATGGACATCTGTAAACTATGATTACGGACCAGCATTGTTTTTTAATACCTATGATCTTGGTGCGGGATTTAATACTGAGTTTTATGTTGGTGGTTTTTTTGACTACAACCTAACACCACATCGGTCTCAAGACAGTTTTTATATTGGTCTAACTTCTCAATTAATGGCCGGAAATCTAAACTACTCGACTGGTGCCAGCTCTCAAATATATAAGCTTGATGCTGGCTGTTTTTTTAACTGGTTTATCATTCGCAATTCAACAGCGTTACGATTAGAGGGGCTGTATGAAATTAAACGCGTTAATTCTAGTGTTGCAACGACAGATATTACGGGTTTTCTCGGCAAGCTATTTGTTGTCTTTTATTATTAGCTATTAAAAACTGTAAGCAATCAAAACATCGGCAGTGACTGAACTTAAATTAGCTGATTCTCGGTAAACTTCTTTTTTACTTTCATCGTAAATCACTATATCTGCCGTTTGTAGCGAACGCGCTCCGAGACCAAGCTTAAGTTGCAATCTTTTTTCGTAAACCCATTGATAACCACCCGTAACAACCAATTGATTTGTCGTTGTATCTCCACTAAGTTTTAAATCTGAATAGTCCGATATAGCAGATCTTAATCGCCCCAATCGAGTGTTCAGATAAAATCCATCTGAAGTGTTTACACCAGATAACATATAGTTTAACCCAAGATTGTACTCAAGATATGAAGTTTTGTAAGATTTTGCATCAGAAGTTGATTTTTCAGTGCTTGTTTGCTTAAAACCGTACACTACATCAGCGCCAACGGCAAATTGCTGATTAATAAAATATTCACCCTTGACCAATAAAAAACCAATCAATGCACGTAAAGGATCCGCTGACACTCTAAATTGATCATTTGGATATAAGCCCTTCACTTTTATTACGGAAGAGTTTTGCATTTCAGCTTTTTTCTTCATTTGCGCAGACAAGGTTGTTTGTGAAATAACTAAAATACCAATCAGAAAAACCATCCACTGCTTATTCATAAGAGCTCCTTTTTATATTTTAAAGAAAGCTATTTATAAAAGACGCATAAACTAAATTAAAGTTTTATTTAATCAAACAAGCTTTTTCATTCTTAAAGATAAATTAAATTCCTAAGTGTTCACAATTTTGACATCTCTTAAAAAAAATCGTTATGCAGAAAGATCCAATAAGAAAGAAAAACAAAAAAGCCCGGACTTTGCCGGGCTTTTTTTAAATGAAGATTCATTTGTACATCAGAAGCTTAAATTACCATTTAATATCATCTGTTGTGTAGCCGAGATCTTCAATTGCACCTTTATACATGCCTTTGATAAAATCTTGCGCTTGATCTGGTTTTAAACCTAACGCTGTAGCAGAACGATTTGTTAATTCACGAGCTTTTGCTTGTGCATCGGAAGAACCAGTTCGAAATGCATTAACTGCAGCTAAAGCATCATTAAACTGAACACCAAAAACTGTTTTAAATGTTTTATCCATGTCTGTCGATGTCACTTTACCACGTTCAGCACCCATAACAGCCCAAGAATTTAATGCTGATGCAACCGCAATAGCTTTTGACTGAGAAAGACCATACTGCTTAACTAGTTTATCAGCACCTAATTTTATAAGCTTTTTATTAGATTCTGAATTGATTGCTTTCGAATTAACATCAGTGGCTTTTCCAGCATTTTTATTATTGATCGCTTGACCATAATTTGAAGCTCCAGTTTCAGCACTGTAAAGAACACCTTTGTTACCAAACCAGTAATCTTTATTTGATACGTTTTCCCAGTACAAACCAGAAGTACCAACTCCGATCGTTGAGCCACCAATGTAACCTGCAAATTGACTTACATCAGCTGTGTATTGATATTCACCTAAATCATTATAAACAGCACCACGTCCAGATGAATCAAATTTAACAAACCACAAATCATCTGAACCATAACCATATTGATTATAATCACCATCTTTAGAAACAGTTACTCTTTGCCCTGTTGAACGTAAAAATGTACAGCCTGGTGTTGGTTCAGTCGTGCGACAAACATCACCGTAAACAGTTTTATACGGATACATTATAATATCACTTGAATTGTCATAATTAGAATTAGACGAAGAGCCGCCGCCTCCTCCACCACCACATGATGATAATAAAGCTACAACACTTAATAAAACTAAAGCGTTTAGTTTAGATGATTTTTTCATTTTTCCCCCGTTTGTATTAATCGTGGTTCGATTAAAAGTTACAATTACTGTCACTTATTACAAAACGGAGGCCAATTATTTTGGATTCAATTTGACCCCAAAAATCAATTAACGGGAACACTAAATCTCTAAAATGCTTATAAAATAACAAAACTAACCATAGACATACGGTCGAAATAACACAATTAACTTATGCCGGTGTCATTTAGACTAGACTCGGTTTAAAGTCATTTCAAAATTAATAACTCAAATTTAATCTCATGATTCTATCGCCACAATAATAATCCATCGAATAACCATTATCTGCGCGATAAACAGGAGCATCCTGTGGCCTACACCCCTTAGGGGCTTGCATGCGAACACGCGCAGGGGAAACGATTTCTCGAATAACTGTTTTTTTCCCCTGATTATTGGTGCGAGTTTCAAAATAGGGAATAATCATTTTAACTCCACGATTTAAACCTGTGCCCTCAGTTGTAAATAACGCCGGATACTTTTCATGGTTGAGTTTTGATTGTAATGTAATCGGAAATTGTAAATCAGCAATCAAATCATCGCCAATAAAAGTATACTTATTCAAACTTCTCTGAACAGCAGTATTTGATTTAAAATCATGATACTCAATTTCAGAATTTGTAATCAAAAAAATTCCACGTTGACGCTCACCCAAGTAGGCTGATCGCACACGCAAAGGATTATCAAAAATTGTATTCATAGAAGAAAGTATTTGATCATAAATTTTATGATTTTTAAAATCGATCATTGTAACTCGCTGCCTTTGGTGAGTTTCATTGCCGAACCAATATGTTCCTCGGTACTCATTCTCTGAATTCACTAAGTTTAAAATTTTATCAACTCGTGTGTCGATTAAATTTCTATAATTTTTATTTACTGAAATATTATCAAGTTTTTGCATATTCGTAACCTGCGAATTTTGAATATAAGCTAAGTAAAAATCACTTCTATAATCCTGTTTAATTTCAGTTCCAAAATTTTTGGCAATTAAAATTGGCAATTGTCCGGTTTGTACTTGACGAGCAGTTGGCTGTATAACATCAACTATTCGATAATCAGCACTTGCAGGGTCAATCGTTCTTAAAATAAATTTTTCATCTAAATAATAAAAATGTATTCCCACTTTACCGGTGTTAGCTTTGGCATTAATATCAGTTGCCATCAAATCCAAAACATCCCATTTTTTAATGACAGGTAAACCTTCACCAACCCAAGCTGGACGTAAAACATGACCAACCTTTAACCAATAATACTGCAAAGGAATCAATGCCCGAGTGTCATAAAACACAGCTTTTTGTCGTAAACGTAAATTATTATCAAAAATATAAAAACTCATTGTGTAGTCGCCAGCCCCAGTTGCGGCTTGGCCTGATTTAAAATCTAAAAAAACAAGAACATATTCCGATTGCCCATCAAAATCGATATCCATACGGATTCTTTGTTGTAAACGACGTTTTTTCATATCGCCAGTCATTGGAATTCGAATAGTTCTTTCAACGTTATAACTTTGATTTGCAAATCGAACCAGTGCAACATCAACAGAATCTTCGTTGTTTCTATAAGCGAGGTAATCTTTGTTATTAATAGCTTTGTCGTAAACTTCATCTACTAATAGCAACTTCATGCCTTGCTCAATTTTACCATTCATTGGATAAATTGTCAGATCAGTTCCAGTTGAATCTTTTTGAAAACGAAAAAACACTTCAGCTCTTGTCTCAAAATCATAGTTTTTCTTATGACCCACAAACGAACTCACAATAAAATTTAAATCACTAGGCAATTTTGACAAACTCGCATCGACCTGATCTTTAATTTTTAAATGGACTTCTAAGATGCGTTCTTCACCTTGGTCCCAAATACCATCATCACCATCAAGAGGCAGAAGTTTATAGCCAATGACATCAGGATAAATACTTAATTCACTTTTAGGTTGTATTTTAAAAGCGACTTCATTAACTGCGACAGATTGCCAAAAGTTTTTAACTTTAAATTGGAATTTCAAATCAGAAGATTTTCTATCCCAATCAATCATAGCTGTTTCTTTATCTGAATTTAATATCAAAGGTTGTTCTTCAATGGCCATAGATCGCTTTTCATCAATCTGCCCTGATAAAACGTATCTTTCATAAGATTGCCTAGGAGAAACCTGTACCGGTTGCGTTTGTAATGGCCCAACGATAACTGGCAATGCTGGTAAAATTGGTCGAGCACCAAGAATTAACCGTGGATAAATTTCATCTGGCATGATTCCTCGAGAAAGCATATCTGCGATGACACCAGCAACCAACGGCGAAGCCTGTGATGTTCCAGATAGCTCATCCATACCTGCCAATCCCGGAATTCGAATTGAACGTCTATTCATAGGTATAGTTGATCGAATAGAAACGCCAGGAGCTGCTATATCAACGCCATAACCAAAATTTGAAAAATAGGCCATAGCTCCGTCAGGTCGCGTAGCACCAACACAAATGACACCAGCGTACTGACACGGACGTAATAAGGCTTGTGTTGAATCATTACCAGCGGCTGCAACAACTAATATACCCTGTGCTTGAGCCTCTGCAATTGCATCTCGCATAATTTGCGAATCAACACCATCTGGCCAGCCGATAGATAAATTAATCACATCTGCCCGCGCATTGATAGCATAAATAATACCACGAGCAACCCGTTCAGCTAAACTATCTGGATTTGTAATACCACCACGCCCATTGTTTTCGCTGGGAGACAAATCAATACTAAATGGCTTAATTGGTTGATTAGGGGCATTGTTGATAACCTGAACAGGAATTATTTCAATTTGTTCGCTAATTGAAGCAATTAATCCGGCAACATGTGTTCCATGTCCAATTTCATCACTAAATTGCGGAGTCCCAATTATACCATCAGGAGTATTCTTGTCAGAATTTAAACTCCAACCATAACAATCAGCTGGATAACCATTGCCATCTTCATCCACGCCGTTCTGACCAACAGTCATATACTTTTCAAAACATGCATTCGCATCTGTATTTTCTTCTTTAAGACATGTATTATACTGGTCAAGTATTTTGCACTCAGTTTCGTTACGAGCAATACGTTTAAATAAATATGGATGAGTAACATCAACGCCGGTGTCTAAAACGGCGACTCGTACTTTTCGACCGATTTCGGGCGATCGCAATGGTGGCAACAGTTGTAAATCTTGATTTTCAACACGTTGCAAATGATATTGCTGCAAAGGATTTAGATCAATCGCGATAAGATTTTCTTTTGTTTTTTTTGCTGAGTCGATTTTGTTTTTTAATTGCCAACTGCTTTTGAATAAATTTTGATAAAGATCTTGATTATCAGCAAGATTTAATGATTGAGAATAGGTGTTCAATGCAATAACTTGCAATATGAAGACTGATGAAATAGTTTTTAAAATATTATTTTTCATGTTCATACCCTTTAATTAAAACTCGCATTAGACTTATCAAGCTCGATTGGACTTAATCCGGTTTTATCAGCTATCACACTCATCAATCCATTTGAGTAAGGATGCTGCGAAGCTGGAACACCTAAAGATCGACTTGTGTAAGCCCCTTGATCAGCATTTTCATCACCAACACGAAAACCGACTACGTTCACATAGTAAATGTAGTTCTCTTGACCAATTGCTTTTAATAAAACATAAGTAGGAATATTTTTTTCAAGTGCGTAAATAAGTTCAGCCATCCACTGGTTTTGTTTTTTTAATGAGCCTTTAGGAAATTTACGCGCAATCGATATTATTTCATCAACCCATGAATCTAAACATTCATAGTAAACGCCATTTAGCCATGTACCTGAAACTAATTGCTGTGGATGTTGCTTACTGGCCTTATTTTTCTGACATTGTTCATTATACAGAGCTCTTCCAACTTCTTCATTCCCTGCACCCATGAGCGACATCAGGTTTTTAAAAATAACTTTATCTTTAGGGTCCGCTTTATGTGACGAGCCAACTTGAGATAATTTCTGAAACAAACGACTTAAGAATTTCGTTTTTTCAATGTGCTCATCATGCACATCAGGATTAATAACTAAATCTTTAATTAAATTAATAGCTGATGGCAATAATGAAATATTTTCGCTGATGCGGAAAAAATCAATTTTGTCTACATTATAAAAAATATGATCAGGAAAAAACTTTTCATTTTCAAATTCAGTGCCTTTAAATCGATTTTGAATTTTCTGGATAATACTATCGAGTTCTTTTTTTGAAATCGACCAACCACCCCAAACATTTTGTATAACAGCAACTGAAGGTAATGCCCCAGGCCGTTGCCTAGTTAACTCTGAATCAGCTCGAACAATATGCCACTGAGCTCGTCCATATGGCATGTTAGCCGCATTGCCACTATTTTTGGATAACTGAGGCGCGTACTCCTTTAAAAGTTTAGATGTTACACCGTCAACAACACTCAAACCGAAACCTAAATAATCACGACCAGACATCTCCCCAATTTTGTAAGTTGCTATTGTTAAATCTTCATTTTTAACACTGCCATATTGATCCTCATCAGTGACAGTCTGAGGAATTTCATTTCCATTTTCATCATACTCAGTTAATGTTACAGTTTGAGATGCTGTTTTGTACGAATCTGCCGGGTTGACAAGTTTAGCTTTTCGCAAAGTCATTGTATGACCCTCGCGCATTTTGGAAGCGCGTAACCATAACAATTTAACTTTAGTTTCATCAGTTAATAAATTATGACGAATATTAGTTTTTTGGTTTTGAAAATACGCATCTAGTTTTTCAGAATCAGAAGAAAAAATTAAAGCTCTCATTGCACCGGCTAGTTTACCAGAAAATTGTCTTTGTTGATCTAGCATTTTTTCTTCGTCTGAACCTGGATCAACTTTTATTTCACCTTTGTCAGCTTTACCAATCAAATCAAAATTATATTTTAAGTCATAAGCTTGAGTAATAATATCACTTAAATTAGTAGTGTTTGAAATTTTTAGTAAATTAATGAAATAATTCGCATCAAATGAAAAATCTAATATTCCTGATTTCTGCGAGCGAATATAAATTTGAAAACCATTAACCGTACGGGTAATTTGTGTTTGAGCAACAATCACCCCAGTTCCATTGGCATTAAAACTAAAAGTTGGTACTGTTTTACCTGTAAATCCAATGAGATTATCTAAACCAACTGTTGAACCTAATCGAGGGTTAACTCCAAATGAATCTGTTATAGTAAACACTTCGCCTGGCTTTAAAGCTTGGATGAATTCAGTCAATTGTCCATTTTTTAACGGACTGGCCAGCTGTTTCAATTTAATCGGTACTATAATATCTTTCCACGGAATAGTTTGAGTTTCATCCATGCTTTCAATAGGATGCACATGTGTGTAGTCACGAGAATAAAAACCATTAACACCTCTGAAGTGATTAAAACCAGAAATATCATGTAAAATGTTAAAAACGCCAACTCCGACACTCAAACTTATCGTATCAACTAACTGAACAGTAGCTTGGCTTCCATAAAATGTTCCTGTTGTAACAAGTCTTGCTGCAGAAAAATTAATCCCGGCTTGACGGCCTGTTGTATGTCCAAATGGTGCATACCCGCGATCAGTTAACTTAAAACCGTCTAATTTGGATTGTGTTTTGAGTGATAACAGTTTTTTATTTAACTCGTTGTTAGCAACACCAATTGCCGCTGACTGGGCTTCAATTTTCAAATATTTAAGAATATCACCTGGCTTAAATGGTGATGTTCTTTGGCCGTGCGAAAATCTTTGCGGATAACCTGGTATATACTCTGTTGTAACCTTACCGTCTTTAACGTAACCATCATCAGATGTATATTTCAAATTCGGTATTGTATTTTTAAAAAGAACCTGTGTATTTTGATAAACAGGTTTTCTAAACAAACCTGTTATAGAATTATAAAAAGAATCAGTCTTTTCATCAAAAAAAACTTCAATGCAATCTTTAGTTCTCAACAACACTTTAGCTTTAACTAACTGTTTTAGTGATGGATGTAATTTTGATGCATCTATAATTTCATCCCAGTCTTGATCTGTTAATTGTGTTACTCGGCGCAATGCCCATTTAACATCTGTATGATCAGTATCTTGAAAATAACCAGAAAAAGGATAACTCATGTAGGCTATCCCATCACGTATAGTGGCACATTCTGTCGAAAAGCGGTTTAAACTTTCACCTATATCAGCAATGACAAATGGAACGATCAATGATCGATAAGCTCGAGATTGTGAAAAATAAGGAATTAAACTACCTGTTGCAGGCACTAAACCATCAAATAAACTCGGCACTTCTGGGTTCATCTTTTCTAAGTAAACACCATGCACATAAAGCGATTTATCATCGATATGCGATAAATATTCATTGGGTTTTTTATCAGTTTTAAATGGAGTTATAGACAAACAATCAATGGCCACTTCGCTGGGTCCAGTTTCACAGAATGCAGAATTAATAAAATTTTCTTTTTCAATTTTTGATTCAAAATTAAGTTTTAGTTTTGAATAGTATTTCGGGGATTCTTGATAATATCCAAGTTTACGCAGCAATGCAGAACGCAATAAGGATGCATGAATTTGTTGTCCTAATGTTAGGACATATCTTTGAGTATTTTCAGAAGCTTTAACCGAACTGGGTTTAACGAGAATTGAATAAAAACCTAAATCTCGGTTTGCCCCCATATCTGCATCATAATCAACACCAACATCAAAATTGGGCATTGTTTTATGTAAACCTTCATCAACCGCAGACAGTTTTTTATTGTTCCACTTAGTTCGAGAGTGTTTTCGATTAGCATAGTTTTGCCAGTATTTGTTTTCAACTGGCTGAAGTTTTGACAGATCGTAACCTTCTGAAAACAGACGTGTTAAGTCAGCAATTGAAAGTTCATGTCCTTTATCGGACAATAAGTCTTGAGCAGGTTTTGTAAACGTTTTCAATGGGATACGAACAACGCTAGAATCAGCAAAGACAGCATCAGATAGAAAAATGATACTCAGAAAACCTGCAATGACATAACGATTCAATTTCATACTTAACCTCGATAAACTAAGTTAAAGCGAACCACAGGCCAAATTGATGTCTCAATGCGAGACACGAAGGTTATTCTATAAATGTTGATTTTGTTTTTTGGGGTTGCGCGAAAAGTGGGGTTTCGCCATAAGAACTAAATAGTGATAGAAGTGATTTATCACGTTTAGATTTCATTTGTTCTTCAAACGAATTATCAAAATTATGACCCAAAAACACAAAAGCAAAAATCCCACTCTGTGTCGATGCTAATCCAGCTAAATTTAATGTCGGAACTTCAAAGAGCCGCCCTGTTTTTAAGACAACAGAATGGTTGACGACGACAGATTGTGAATCAAATGTCCCTTGATCATAATCAGGCATTAATAGTAAATCACCAAGATTAACGTTATAATCATCTGCTTTTATTTTGATATAATGTAGTGCTTTAATAAGCGATCGACACGTTGTCTTATTGTCATAACGTCGACCATCGACATAAGTTGGCAAACCAGATCCTGAAAACATGATCAGCTGATCAGATTTTATTTTTAAAGTTTGGCTTTGAAAACGATAGAATTCTTCAAAACCGCCAAGTTTTTTAAATAGTGTATCAGAAATATAATTATTTGAATTAACATTTAACTCTTTCAGGTATTCATTTATTCGCGAAGAGTGTACTATAATCTCTTGATCGAATTGGTCTGGTTCAGTATCTGACACTCCAACTGTGTCTGTTTTAAATTCAGTTACAATAGGCAAATTCTTTCGCGACAGATTAACGAATTGATTTAACTCATCTCTTGCAAACTGCGTTTGTGGCCCCCAATTTTGAGAATTAAATATAAGTTTAAAGTTTTTAATCGTTTCCGATAAAGATATTGGAACTTGATCAAGTTCAATGCTTGGATTATTCAACACTGATAAGAATATTCGCGTCTGAGGAGAAATCGTCAGATGTCGTATTTGTCTGACTCCTTGCATGCGCAAAATAGACATGATGTATAAAGCTTTTTGAATATTATAAATAGGATCACCATCAGAATCTAAAAAGACATCGGCTACTTGATCTGTAACATATTTTAATTTAAGTCTATGTGAAAATTGGTACTCTAACCCAAGTTTGTGTATAACAAATGCTGTTAAATAGATCTTTGATAATGAAGCTGCTGGATGCAAAGTCTGATCATCAACAGAACTATACTGCATAATTTTACTATTTTTTTCATAAAGTGTTAAATTAGCTTCACAGTAGGAAACTGTAGGATCAGAAACAAAGGGTAGCTTTCGATATGAATCAATTTTAGACTGGTCAAATTTAATTATTTTTTCGCTGATGGGATCTACTAAATGAACTGCATTAGAATCAGATGGCTGACAACCAAATAGCAACATCGATAATGCTAAAAAAGATAAAATCTTGATCATATTGACGATTCTTTTTCTATTTGTAATGAAATTAAGACAAGAACTTCTGTAAGAGTTGAAAATTATTTATGTTTTTTTTGACTTTAAGGAGAACTAAATGAAATATATGGCTTTTGAATACGAGGCTAATATGTCTAGAATAATTTACAATTATAAAATTGATAAAATACTTGATCATACCAAACAAATTCGTGAGCTCTATTTAACGCTAACAAGTCATGAAGAATTCAAATTCAAAGCTGGTCAATTTGTTATGCTTCATGTTCCACAATTCAACGATGCTGGCGAAGCCATTAAACCTGCCCTTCGTGCTTATTCAATTGCAACGACTGAACACAATAAACGCCAATTTCGTCTAATATTCAAATATGTTGAAAATGGCGTAGCCTCAAAATACGTTTGGGGATTAAAAGGCGATGAAGTTCTCAATTTTACAGGACCATTTGGTAAAGTGTTTTTTCAAGAGCCACCAACAGAACAGATTGTATTTTTAAATACAGGTAGCGGGTTATCACAACACTTTTGCTTTTTAGAATCAAAAATGCAGCAATACCCAAACTTAAAATACAAACTTTATTTCGGACTACGTTACGAAGAAGATATATATTACCGCGAAGAACTTGAACAACTTAAAAAATCTTTACCTCATTTTGAGTATCATTATGTTTTAAGTCGTCCGACAGAAAAATGGTCAGGTAAAAAAGGCTATATTCAAAATTTTTTGAGTGAAACCAATTACAAAGAACTCCCAACAACTTTTTACATGTGCGGAAATGGCGCTATGATTAAAGATGTTAAGCATCAATTAATCGAAATAGATGGATTCGATAAATCTAAAATTTGGTCTGAAGCTTTTGATTAGTCAGTAATTCTAAATGAAAAAAGCACTTCAGGGTATTCCCCTTTACCACAAAGCAGTTATTGAACTTATTCTCGCGGGAGCCATCTGGGGCGTTTCGTTTACTTTGGTCAAGTGGGCATTACAAGATTTTTCAACTTCTACATTAATGTTCTGGCGATTTTTATTGGCTATTGTTCTTGGTGAATCATTAATGTTTTTATTTAGACGCGAAGAGTATAAAAATTCATTTTCTGATCTGTGGACAGCTTTACCAGCTGGCGTGACCTTAGGACTTACACTTATTTTTCAAACTCATGGTTTAAATTATACCACAGCGACAAATTCTAGCTTTATAACAACTTTATATGTTGTCATGATTCCGATAGCTTCATTTTATTTTTTTAAAACTAAACTTGAATTCATCCATATCGCACTTAGTTTTTTAGCATTTTTTGGCATGGGTTTACTGCTCGACATTTATCATAACAATTCTAATTTCAATTACGGCGATATATTAACTCTAGGCTCTGCTGTAGCTGCAACATTTCAAATTTTATTTGTCGGTATCGGCGCTCGTAAAATGAAAAATGCATTTAGATTTAATATTTTTCAAACTTTTTGGTGTTGGTTAACCGTTATACCGTTTTTAATTTATGAAATTATTTTTAAGAATATCAAAATAATTCCTGATCAATACTCAATGACATCTATTGGATCAATCGTAGGACTTGCGATTTTCGTTAGTTTATTAGCATTTTATTTGCAAATTAAATCGCAAAAAATACTCTCAACGACCACGGCAAGTATGCTTTGCTTACTTGAAGCGCCTTATTCATTTATATTCGCAAGTGTTTTTTTAAATGAACGTCTGACACCAATACAATTCTTAGGTGCGGGCATTATTATGCTAAGCTCTATTTTGTCGGTCTATGTAGAGCGACCACAAAACTGATAAAGCCAAAATTGCAGCGCCCGTTAAACCAGTCATCCATTCCGGTATGTGAAAAAAATAATCTAGCAACATCATCAATGCCAATGCTCCGAGTGCATAAAATGCACCATGCTCTAAAAAACGAATTTGACTAAGTGTTTCTTTCTCTACAAGATACAAGGTCAAACTACGCACAAAAAATGCACCAATACTTAAACCAATCATAATTTGAACTAAACTTTGGGTAATTGCAAATGCGCCAATCACACCATCGAAACTAAATGAGGCATCTAGAATTTCAAGATACAAAAACATCCCAAAACCAGCACTCATCATAGTTGATTGCGAACTGTTAACTAACTCACGTGTCTCTAACCACTCCGAAAAGCTATGAACAAGCATATAAGTAATAATGCCCCATAATCCTGGAACAATAAATCTAATTTGATCCGCAGATTCCATTAAAGAAGCTATCGCTAACAGTGTGACTAAAGCAGTTACAATTTCAATACCTTTATATTGAGATACAACAACAAGTGGCTTTTCGATGAATGTTACCCAGTGATCTTCTTTATCTTCATTAATAAAAAAATGAAGAAACACCATATAAAGAAACATGCCACCAAAAGACGAAACTGTTAAATGAGATGACGTCATGAGTTTAGCATATTCGCCAGGATTTTGAATGGACAACATAAATGCTTCTATAGGATTAATATGTGCAACAACTGCGACTATAATCAGTGGAAACACCAAGCGCATTCCGAAGACTGCAATCAATATACCCCAAGTTAAGAATCTTCTCTTCCAAACTTCGTCCATTTTACGAATAACTGTTGCATTAACGACAGCATTATCAAACGACAATGATATCTCCAGAACGGCTAAAATCATTGCTGTCATACAGGCTGATAAAACAGCACTGACCGATTGTGTTTGCGACCATTCAAAGGCCATCACCGCGATAAGCGCAAAAAAAGTAAATAACAATGAGCCTTTAATATACTTAAACATAGTCGCTACTCCTCGATTTACACCATACTCAATCCAAGTGTTAATAGTTTAGACAGAGTTTCATTCTTAGTAAAATGTGTTCAAAAACAAAGTGTACATCGTTTTGACAAAAAACAAAAGACTAAAGTCTAGACATTTCAATGACGAAAATGCCTTCGGCAAGACTAATGTCCGACGAAAATTAAAATTGAGTCCATGACATTGAGTTTTCATGCTGGAGTTTTTATGGTGAAGAAAAATTTAATTTATTCAACTTTTGCAATAACACTCTCTGTCGTTATCGCTTTATTTACTTTTAGCTGCCAGAAACTAAATTTTTCTGCAATCGATCAAAATAGCAAACTTGATGTGACAATTCCTGACGACAATGATGTGCTACCGACACCACCAGTTGATGTGCCTTCTCAAGTATTACCTCAACCGGTGTTATCAAAAGGACTATGTAACCAAGATTCATCAACAAGCCTAACAAGTTGTCAGAAGTGTGATGTTCCTTTAAATCCCCCACCTCCGCCACAGTTTTCGCAAAAAGGACAATCTTTAATTGATATAATGTCGATTGCTTGTTCTGTACCAAACAAAAGTGCACCAAAAAATTATATCGCACCAACTCGCGAACAGTTGGTTTCACGATTAAATCGATTATCACCGACATTATACCCCGATACGCAAATGTCACAAATTCAACTCAGCGTCGTTCAAGGATTAAAACAAGATTCAAATTTACAGAAAAAAATGTTTGGTGGATTATGGTATCAACCACCTTACTCTGATGCTTTTGAAACATATTTTGGTCTTGAAGTTGGAGAAGCCGTGACACAACTTTGCTACAATAGCGTTGATTCTAAGTTTAATCCATACAATGCGACACCGCTTGTTTCTAAGCAATATATCGATTGCCAATACCAAGCCGATCCATTTAGCTGCAAAGAGTCTTCTCTTTATATACAAGCCAATACTTATCGTTCACAGTTACGCCAAGCGATGATTGCATCGATCCAAAATCCTTATGTGGCTTTAAAGCCAACACCAAGCAAAACATGCGCTTGGGAAAAATTTGAAGGTTTATATTCTCTAGGTGGTGCTGAACAATTAGGTTTGTGGCTGATCTCACAAGATAAAGTTTCACTTGAGATTAAAGGTGATGGTGGCCGCTGTGCTGTTATTTCTAAAATTCCGGCAGGATCAGAAATTCCAACTGGATTAGTAACAATGTCGGCATATGTCTGCAAATAGCCATTCGGTTGTTGAGCCCAAAATTATTTTTTGGGCTGATTGTAATCAGTCAAAGCATTTTTTATAACATCATGTAGTTGCTTACAAAAATCTTTTTGATCTTTAGAACATTTCTTAGCTTTTTTCAAAGTCGCAATGGCTTCTTTTTCATATTGATTTACAGTAATGTTGTAGCTCTTGAGAAAAAAATCTAAAAATTTTGGATCTTTTTTGCTGATAGCAATCAACTGATCTAGCTGTTTCCAATTTGCGTGTAAAGAAAGAACTGTTCGTGAAGATGTCTCTTCGGCCAAACCAGCAAAAATACACTTTTTGTTTTTGTTGTAAAACGACTGATATTCTGGAAAAAAAATTGGATTATCATCAACTTTTGGTAACTCTTCGTAAGCATTATCACACGGATCGGAATAACCTTTTTTCTTTTTCGCAAAAGACTCGTGTGAAAAAAAAATTAATGCTAAAACGACTACAATGGCAAGTTTGTACATGTCGATGACTCCTCTTGTAAAATCAGCATTTAGTTTATGACATTAAGTCTATTTTTCAAGAACAGGACGTAAAAATTTGGCCGTTTCGCTTTTTTTATTTTGAATAATTTTTTCTGGCGTACCTTGTACAACGATCTCACCGCCATAAATACCACCATCTGGACCTAAATCAATGATATGATCAGCACATTTCATCACTTCAAGATTGTGTTCAATGACTAAAACCGTATTACCTTGGTCTGTAAGTTCTTGCATGAGTTCAATAAGTTTTTTCACATCATGAAAGTGTAAACCTGTTGTTGGCTCATCTAAAATATACAGCGTTTTTCCAGTACCACGCTTTGATAGTTCTTTAGAAAGTTTCACACGTTGAGCTTCACCACCGGAAAGTGTAGTCGAAGATTGCCCAAGCGTCATATAATCTAGGCCCACTTTGTGCAAAGTTTCAAGTTTGCGATGAATGTGTGAATGATTCTTAAAAAAATCAAGAGCTTCTTCGACATTCATTTCTAAAACATCGGCAATGTTTTTATCTCTATATTTAATTTGCAAAGTTTCACGGTTATACCTGCGGCCCTGGCATGTATCACATGTGACAAAAACATCTGATAAAAAGTGCATCTCCATACGAATTTGTCCGTGTCCCATACAAGTTTCACAGCGGCCACCTTTAACATTAAAACTAAACCTGCCTGGTTCAAAACCACGCAACTTTGCATCTGGTATAGTCGCAAATAAATCACGTATGAGTGGCAACAATCCTACATACGTTGCGGGAGTCGATCTTGGCGTACGCCCAATCGGACGTTGATTGATATCGATAACTTTATCAATATACTCTAACCCTTCAATTTTTTTATACGGCGAAGCTTGAACAGAAGACTTATAAAATTCGCGAGCTAATATTTTATATAATGTATCGATAATTAATGTCGATTTACCACTGCCCGAGACACCTGTGACGCATGTGTAGGTTCCAAGCGGTATTTTTAAATCTACATTTTTAAGATTATTTCCACTAGCTCCAAAAAGTTGAATGGCGTGTCCATTGCCCGAACGTCTTTTTTGGGGGATAGCGATTTTTTGCGCCCCTGAAAGATATTGTCCAGTTAAAGAGTTCGGATTTTTCATCAATTGATCCGGAGTGCCCTCGGCCATCAACTCACCACCGAGTTTACCTGCACGTGGTCCTAGATCAACTACGTAATCAGCATAGCGAATAGTGTCTTCATCGTGTTCAACCAAGACAATTGTGTTTCCACGATCTTTAAGTTCACCAATAATCTCAAGCAACCGATGATGATCTCGTGGATGCAATCCAATACTTGGCTCATCCATAACATACATACAACCAATCAGGGCTGAACCCACTTGTGTCGCAAGCCTAATACGTTGAGCTTCACCACCAGATAAAGTTCTTGCAGGTCTTGACATGGATAAATATGAAGTTCCAACACGTTCTAGATATTGCAAACGATCCGTGATTTGCTTAACGATTTTTTCAGCAACCAATTGATTTTTGTTATTCCATTTTAATTTTGAAAAAAACTGTAATAATTCAGTCACAGAATAATTTGCTAACTGAGCTATATTTTTTTCAGCAATAAAAATATTTAAACTTTCAGCTTTTAAACGAGATCCCCCACAATCAGGACAATCGTTTAAGACCATCTCTTCTTCTTCGTCTTCATCATTATCAGAAGTTTTTTTGCCTTTATATGTGTATTTAACTTGATCTAGTTTTTTTCCACCAACTTCGGAATCAGAAAATTGTTCTTCTTCAACTAAATCGAGAGTTCCTAAACCATGACAAGTTTCACAAGCACCACGTGGATTATTAAAACTAAATAATCGTGGCTCTAATTCAGGAAAACTAAATCCACACTCTGGACATGACGAGTGTAAACTAAAATTGGTGCGTTCACCATTTGTTGTTTCAATGACAACACGACCCTGAGCTAATGATAAGGCCGTATTTACGCTTTCACTTAAACGATGCTTGATTGTGTCTTTAAGAATTAATTGATCAACGACAAGGTCAATATCATGCGTTTTAGTTTTTGCGAGTTTAGTCGCTTTTTCGAGATCAATAAACTCACCATCAACTTTGGCTTTAACGAATCCTTTTTTAAGCCATTTTTGAAATTCAGCTAAAAACTCACCTTTTTTACCTTGTGCCATTGGTGCTAAAACATAAAATTTTAATCCAACCGATTTTTTAAAAATATCATCCACCATCTGCTGTGGCGTTTGTGACTCAACAGGAATCTTGTGCGTAGGACACGATGGCGTCCCGACTTTGGCATAAAGTAAACGCATATAATCGTAAATTTCAGTTACAGTTCCTACTGTAGAGCGTGGATTAAGACCAACCGATTTTTGATCGATAGCAATTGCTGGAGATAAACCTGTCACTGAATCGACTTCAGGTTTTTTAAGTTGTTCTAAAAAATTGCGTGCGTAAGCCGACAAACTTTCAACATAACGACGTTGACCTTCAGCATACACCGTATCAAAAGCTAATGATGATTTACCAGATCCCGAAAGCCCCGTGAAAACTGTAATTTTATTACGTGGTATTGTAACAGAAACGTTTTTGAGATTATGCTCTCTGGCCCCTTTAACCACAATATTTGTCGTATCGGCTAGATGAATTTCTGATTGTTTGTTTTTAGTTTTCACAGTCAAAATTCTAGGGCAAGTGTCTTACGGTCGCAAGTTATGTTCTAAGATTCTTTATTTTGACAATCTGGACAAATACCAAACAATTCAAGGACATGTCCCGTCAACTGAAACCCAAAATATGTTGCGACTTGTTTTTGTAAATCCTCGATTTTATGATTTTCAAACTCACAAATTTTACCACATTTTGTACACGTTAAGTGATCATGATGATCTTTTGGCGTCAGTTCATAGCGTGAAGCTTGCCCACCCATACGCACTTCAGTCACAAGCTCATGAGCCGACAAATCACGTAAAAACCGATAAACAGTTGCAAAACCAACACTTTTATCTCTGGCATAAACCTTCTCATAAAGCTCTTGTGCGGTCACATGACGCTCACCAGACTTTTTGTCACTGTCATAAAGCGACTGTAAAATGAGCAACCTTTGATCCGTAATTTTAAGATTCATTGAACGAATCATTTTCTTAAAATCATCAATTTGGTAACGATCACCTTTGTGTTTGGTTTCGGTTGTCTGGTGGACTGGTAAAACAGGCGTTTTTGTCATAATTATTGATAATGATAATGATTTTCATTTGCAAGCATTATTTAATAAATGTTGCGCTGTCTATATCAAAAGACCTACGTCTTAATTTAACTCTCCTATCAGGTGTTTCTATTTATCCATTTCATAGGCAATGTTAAACTATGCTGATGATAAATCCAGCAGATAGGCAACTCATATATTTTATTAAAGGACAAGGACAGGATTTATCAGCCGTCGAGAATTTTTTAAATAAACGCGAATATCAAGTTCATTCTCATTACGATAAAAATACGTGTCTTAAACAAATTGAAGAATTAAAACCACAATATATTTTTATTTGCTTTGATCGTTCAGATGGTGAACACGAAATGATCCTTCAAGAAGTTTACAGGATCACTCAAGGAATCGTTATTCCCTACTGCATGGGAACACAAATTGAATACATTACACGTCTTGATCAAAGCCAGTTTGAGTTCAAACTTTATCCACCTATATCGGGCCCCGCAGTGCAAAGAATTCTAAGCAAACTTTCAAAAACACTCAATCTACTTGATGATTCTGTGATTATGAACACAAGACCAATTGAACCAATCAATGATCAGACTGTTCGCGATACTTTCAAAGATTTTTCGATTGCTAATCCGTATGAGAAAAAAAATGAACTTCCAAAAGATCCTACCAAACTAAATAGCGAACAAAAAGACAACCTTGAAGATTCTTTTCACGCAGATGTAAAATCAAAGCTAGTTGACTTAATTCATCAATCCGATCATGAACAATTTCAGGTTGATCAAATTTTTGAAACCAACCAAGTCTTCGTTCTCATTATTCAAGACAAATCATGGACAGGTTATTTAACACTAGCATCTGAAGCCAATATTGATACGCAAGAAGCTTTTAATATATTAAACAACTGGGTTTTTAAAAATTTAAGTCCTCTAAGTATAGCACCAAACTCACCAAGCTTAGTGTTACAAATACCGACGGTTAATTTTCCGGAATTTTCGAAGGTAAAATCTGACCATAGTCAAAGTTTTCAAGTTGATCATAAAGAGATCATGATCTCCTTATTCTCGTTTAGTCCTTTCGAGGTCCTGAACACCCCTACTGAAAACTTTAACTATCTTGAAGTCCCAGTCGAATTTTTAAAACCCAAACTTGATCTACCATTTGAAGTTTATCTTTTTTTACCAGAAAATAATAAATTTTTAAATTACATCAAACTCGGCTATCCGATGGGCGATACGCAAATTTATCGATTGCATTCACGTAATATCAACCATGTCTACGCCCCCATGCAGTATCATGATGCTGTTTTAAAATACAAAGCAGAATTTAATTTACATCAATTGATTGAATCCTATAACATTGCTATCCAACCAAAGCAGCAATCTTCATGATTGAGGAATTTAAAATGAGCTCTAAAATCATTTTAGCCAGTACATCCAACTACCGCAAAGAGCTTTTGCAAAGAATCTGTAGAAGTTTTACAACAAGCAAACCCAACGTTAATGAAGAAAAACTTAAGTTTGATCTTTTAGCAGATTTGAAAAATCCTATCGAAATAGCGGCTGAGCTAGCTTTAGCAAAAGCACTGTCAATTAAAACTGAAGATCACAACACAACAATCATTGCTGGAGATCAACTAGTTTCATTTAATAGACAAATCCTGGGAAAACCTGGTTCAAAAGAGCAAGCTATTAAACAACTTCAACAAATGTCTGACCAAACACACGAACTCATCACCTCTGTTGTTGTCATTCATCAAAATAATCAAAGCAAAATCATAAAAAAAATAAATCATATTTCTAAACTTAAATTTAAAAAATTAAGCGACCCTGAAATCATCAGATATGTCGATCTCGACAAACCTTTTGATTGCTCTGGAAGCTATAAAATTGAAGCCCATGGTATCGGGCTGTTTAGCGAAATTCAAACCGATGATTTTACGGCCATTCAAGGATTACCACTGATTTGGCTGAGTCACCAACTTAAGGAGTTCGGACATGACCTCTTCTCGTAAACAATTAACTTCTGCTGAAAAATCGAAAATGAAAAAACTAGCCCTCAAAGCAAGACAATTTTCTCATTCACCGTACTCAACAAAAAAAATCGGTTCAGCAATACGCTTAAGTAATGGTAAAGTTTACTCGGGTTGCAACATTGAAAATGCCAGTTACGGTGGCACTGTTTGCGCAGAACGAGTGGCTATCTGGAAAGCCTATAGTGAAAATAAATGTGATATTAAAATCACACATGTCGTGGTCGCAAGCGCAGAAAAAGCACCGTGGCCACCTTGCGGACTTTGTCGTCAGGTTATTGCAGAGTTTGGCACAGAACAGACAGAAATAACATTGATCAATACTGAAAAAAATGAAAAAACAATTTCGTTTAAAGAGCTTTTTCCATTAGCATTCAAGCCAGAATATTTAGACAAATAAAATCTATTTGAAATAAAAAAAGCCACAACAATCACGTTGCGGCTTTTTTATGAGTACAGATCTGTAATTGAACTCAAAATTATTGCAAGATTGCACTGTTTGTCGAAATTTTTGCGTTTTTCTTCAACGATCCAACCCAACGCGAATAACCATAAACTGATTTTTGACGATCCATGAGTTCAGCTTGTTTATCGTCGGTTTTCTCTTCAACTGTCTTAACATCAACAAGTTTTAAAACGTACTGCGATTCGCCATCTCGAATGAGTGTTTTTGATAAAGAATCCTGTTTTGAAATCGTCAAAGCCGCCTTAAAAAGTTGATTCGAATTTGCCACAGGAACTTGTTCTTGAGTTAAATCAAAAAAACCAGATTCAGTCCATTTTAAACCTGTCTTAGACACAACATCATTAACAGCTTGCAAGTCACCTTTTGCTAATGCTTCTTCAAACGATTTAGATACAGTTACTATTTTATCATCAGCTAAAATTTTCTTAGCAATATCATTTTTGACTGAATTCAAATTTGTTACAGTTGCAGCTTTTTTATCAGTCACCTTAATAATATGATAACCATACTGAGTTTTAACTAAATCTGAAATTTTTCCCACAGGCAATGCAAAAGCAACTTCTTCAAATTCTTTCAACATACGACCTCTGGTAAAGTAACCCAAATCACCATTCTTAATTTTTGAGCCCGTATCATCACTCACTTGAGCTGCTACTTTAGCAAAATCTTCTTTTGCTAAACGTTTAAGAACAGCTTCAGCTTTTACTTTTGCTTGCTCAACTGAAGCCGCATTGTTCACATCCGCTTTAACAAGAATATGCGAGGCTTTTACTTGTTCTTGGGTTTCATAATCAGACTTATGTGAGTTATAATAAGCTTCGACATTTTTCATGAAATTAGCGTCAGCTAATTTAGTCTGAATATCTTGATTAGTGATTGCTACACTTGACCCTGCCAAAGCAGCAGCATCAACTTTAACAAACGCAACATTAAGCTTTTTAGATTTAAGCTCCGCTTCAATACTTTTTTCTAGTACCGTAGGCTTTAATCCAAGTTCAAACAACTGACGAAGTTTTTGTGTTTTAGCTTGTTGCGCAAGCTCTTTTTCAAAACCAGCAGGCGTCATTTTGTTTTGAGCTAATAATGCCTTATAAAGATCAGACTGGAAGATTCCATCTTTTTTAAAGTATGGTAAATCTTCAGTAATTATTTTTTTAAGCTCCGCATCAGTAGCATATATATGAGCTTTCTCGGCCCCTTGCGATGCTAACAAATTGTTCACGATTTCATTCATAGCCTGCGCTTGAATTTGCTTTCTTTGAAATTCATTGTCAATTTTACCTCCGAACATCTTCGAATAGTAATCCAGAATACGCGCCTCTTGATCTTGATAATCTTTGATTGTGATAATTTCACCATTCACCTCAGCCGCAGCACCTAAACCCAGGCCCCCAGTATTTCGACCTGTTACGTCAGATAATACAAAAGTCAAAATAATAGCTCCGAAAATAACAATCGTAACTATAGTTCTTGTATTGAAATTTCCTTTCTTCAAAGCTGATCTAATTTGGTTCACGTAAGTTTGAGACATCTTCTTCTCCTTATTTAAGCTTTACAATGACCTCATGATTCAAAAAATATTTCAAGTGATTTTCGATGATACTCTTGAATTCTCTGTTGTTTTTGTTACCGTATTAAAGAATAGGTTTTATGAACTACTAAACAACGAGGATCTTCTTTGAATTTTCTGAATATTAACTTCAAAAAAACTTTAATCATAATTTTGATGATTTCTTTGCCTTTAATTTCAATTAACATGGAGCAGAAGAAAATCCAAAATCTATGGTTTGCTCAGCCCTTAAGCTTTGCTGCTGAAACATTTCAGTCTGCTTTTTCTACTTTAAGTTTAGGTGTGCGTGGTACAACAGCCGAATATCTTAATCTTTTGAATATAAAAAAAGAAAATGCCAGACTGAAAAATGAACTTGCCGAAATGAAAACCAAGTTAAATCTTTTCGATGAAAACATTGCTGAAAACGAAAGACTTAAAACAATCCTGGATTTTCAAAAAAATACCAAAATGACTTTAGTTCCAGCGCAAGTTATTGGACGAGATCTACTACCCGATCACAAAACCATAACAATCAACAAAGGAACTAAACATGGCTTAAAACATCTTCAAGCTGTTTTAACTGTAACGGGTGCTGTCGGTTATATTTTTAAGCCTACTGAACGAACCAGTCATGTGATGCTGATTACCGATCGATACTCAGTCGTTGATGCTGTTATACAAAAAACACGCGCACATGGAATTCTTGAAGGCACTAGCAAAGACAGTGGTATTTTACAATACATAGATCGAACTGAAGATGTTAAACCCGGCGATCTCATTGTCACTGGTGGAATCGACAATATCTTTCCTAAGGGGTTCCCCCTTGGCGTAGTCACCGATGTGGAAAGAAAAACAAAAAGTGCTACACTTGCCGTTGATATTAAACCAATTGTCGACTCAAACAAGATCGAAGAAGTTTTTGTTGTTATAAATGCAGCTGGTGAAGACTTCTCAGCGCCGCAAGTTACTGATGCAAACTCAAACGCAAATGAAACCGATCCTCGTAAAGTTCAAAATATAGACCAAATCCAAACTTTGCCTACACAATTCGGTAACCGAACGGAAAGACAAAACTAAAATGTCGAAACAAAAAATTTCTGTTTACCTAAAGTATTTTATATTTACACTTGTTTTTTTTGCGTTTTGTGGTTTCCAATCAAGTTTTTGGCCGTTTATTCTTGAAAATTTACCGTCACCTCAGCTTTGGCTCATTTTTATCATCTTTGTTGCACTACGATGGCCAAACACAAATAATATTTTTTATATTTATTTTTTAGGTTTCTGTATGACGCAATTTTCATACGTCTCTTTAAAAACACTTTGGATGAGTCTCTTTGTAGTCACTATTTTCGTTTGGACGTTTAAAAATAGAATCCACACAAACTCTCTCTTCTTTTTTTCTATTTTGGTTAGTAGCGCATCCCTTCTTTACTCCGTCATGTATATATTGATTTCCCACTGGCTTGAAGCCAATCCTACGCCAATTTACTTTGTACACCGCTTGCTCGAAATCGGTTGTAACTTTTTATTTAGCATCCCTGTCTTTAAACTATTAGATTACTTGAATGATAAGTTTAAAACCTCTGTTGACTGGGGCGTAACTCAGGCCGAACAACAACATCGAGAAGTCGAAACATGAGAAATCAATATATCAGCAATCCAGAAGAAGCTCGTGATTTTATAGGTCGCTATAGACCTTTCTACATCTTTGTCGCAATTACAGTTTTTATTTTTGCGCTAAGGTTAATTTGGCTACAAATTATTAACGGACAAGAGCTCAGACAGTTTTCTGAAAAAAATCGGGTTAAACAGAACAAAATTGCGGCGCCGCGTGGTCTGATCATAGATCGCGATGGAAAAGCACTTGTTGAAAATCTACCCGGATTTGAAGCAATCGTAGCACCTCAGTACATCGAAGACATCAAAACACTCTCTGATGCAGTGGCACCGCTTATCGGTATAGAACCTGCAAAACTCTATGAACGCATTCAAAAGAGCAAAAAAATAAACGGACCGTTTACTAATATTCGCCTTAAAGATAACCTATCCCGCGAGGAAGTTTTCCGCTTAAAAAGAATTCGCTTAGATTTTCCTGGTTTAGAAATTCGCGAATCAATTATTCGGTACTATCCACTTCAGGAAAATGGAGCTCAATTATTTGGTTATGTTGGTGAAATATCAAAAAAAGAACTTGAAAAATACAATAAAGCTAACACTCAGAACGGCCCACTATTTGAACAAGGTGATATTATTGGTAAAAGCGGTCTTGAGGAACACTTAGAACAAAAAATCAGAGGCGTTGATGGTGTCAGTTTCATTCAAGTTGATGCTCACGGGCGACAAACTGTCACTGAAATTCCTAATATTTACGGTGAACAAATCAAAGACATAGAACCCATACACGGCCACAGCGCATCTCTTACAATCGATAAAGACATTCAATTGGCAGCATACAAATCATTTACTGATTTAAAAAGAATTGGCTCTCTCGTTGCAATGAAAAGCAATGGTGAGATTTTAGCTTGGGTCAACTCTCCAAGTTTTGATCCTAATATCTTTACTACTGAGGTTCCCACTAAGATTTTATCCAAACTGACAACTGACCCATTCAAACCATTTCGAAATAAAGTCATACAAGATCATTTTTGGCCGGGCTCAACATTTAAACCCCTAGTCGCTTTAGCTGCGCTACAGGAAAAGGTTATTACTGACAAAACAGTCATTAGTGCCCCAGGAAAATTATGGTTTGGTAACCGCTATTTTCATGATCACAATAAAAACGGTGCTGGTAATATTACTGTTTACGAAGCTGTAGAAAAAAGTTCGAATGTGTTTTTTTACAAAATGGGAATCGCACTTGGTGTCGATAAAATGTATAATTATATTAGTTTACTCGGCCTCGGTAGCCGCACAGGGATTGAAATGGCCCGTGAAGCGGCTGGACGTCTACCGAATTCGACGTGGAAAAAATCGCTGCGTGGCGAAGATTGGCAACCCGGTGAAAATTTAACAATGGCTATTGGTCAAGGCTATGTCACCACAACACCATTGCAAATGGCTGTTGCTTACAACACAATTGCGACAGAAGGTAAGGTCGTAAAACCATTTGTTGTTAAAAAAGTTGTTGATCACGAAGGCAAAACACTCTTCGAACGATTCCCATCCGAAGTACGTGATGTAACCTTACCACAGCCTAATGGTTTTAAGATTGATCGTGCTAATTTTAAGATTGTAAAAGAATCCATGCGACGTGTTGCCAATGGATCGAGTGGAACAGCCCGACACTGGAAAATTCCTGGAGTTGAAATGGCTGGTAAAACGGGAACTGCGCAAGTTATGAGTTTTTCTGCTGATCAAATTTACCAAAGCTGTGATGCAAGACCAGTTCATATGCGTCATCATGGCTGGTATATTGCCTGGGCCCCATGGGATAAGCCCGAAATTACAGTGGCTGTTCTTGCTCAACATGCTTGTCATGGTAATACAGGTGCTGCACCAATAGTCCGTGATATTATGCAAGCTTATTTTCAGAAGTATCATCCAGATTTAATTAAAGACGCACTCAAAAAAGGACCCATCAAACCCACAACAAGTGCAGCACCAGCTGCCGGAGATGATTAAGCTATGTCGATTAAAGGAATGAATGTTTCTGAAAGAAATTTATTAAATCGTCTAGATATCAGATTAATTTGTTTAATTTTTACTTTAAATATTATTGGATTAATTAATTTATATAGCGCGACGCATGGTCCTCACTCAAAGGATGTCGAGACTCTATTTGTTCAACAAATTATTTGGTTAATTGCTGGATGGACAATTTTCTTTGTTTTAACGTTTCTAGATTATTTGTGGATTAATCGTGTCGTTTGGCTGATGTATATCATTAACGTTGGCGCGCTAGTTTACACCGATTTTTTTGGCCGCATTGTTTTAGGTGGTCAGCGATGGATCGATTTACATTTTTTTCGATATCAGCCCTCTGAAACGATGAAAATGTGTCTCATTTTAGTTTTATCCAGAATTCTTGTTCATAAAAACCCCGAAGGACCTGGTATGGGTTTTAGAGAACTGCTTTTTCCATTGACACTTGTACTCGTTCCGTTCGCTCTAACTATGAAACAACCCGATCTCGGAACTGCGATGATGCTGATGTTTATAGGTGGAACATTACTCTTTTTTGTTAAAATTCGACGATCAATTATTATTGCATTAACTATTCTTGGGATGATTGCCATTCCAATCGTTTGGAAATATGCACTTAAAGATTATCAAAGACACCGCGTCTACACATTTATTTCACCTGATTCTGACCCTCAAGGTAAGGGCTACAACTCTATTCAATCAAAAATAGCAGTTGGATCAGGACAATTCTTTGGCAAAGGTTTTAGGCAAGGAACACAGTCACAACTTGAGTTTTTACCTGAACGCCACACAGATTTTATTTTTTCTGTTTTATCAGAAGAATGGGGATTTGTTGGAAGCATGATTGTGATTTCAACTTTTGTTTTTTTGTTTTTGGTTTGCTTTGAAATCGCTTCAAGATCTAGAGATAAATTTGGTGCTCTTGTCGTGATTGGTGTCTCTGGTTATTTATTTTGGCACATGTTCGTCAATATTGGCATGGTTATGGGATTACTTCCAATAGTGGGCGTTCCGTTGCCTTTATTAAGCTATGGTGGATCAGGAATGCTCACAACTATGGCCGGCATGGGGCTTATTAGTTCTGTAGCATATCGTAGATACCTGTTCTAGGTTTTATAAATTACTTTGTTTCAATAGATGAAGATACTGCATGTGATCGAAAATAAGACAACAAATTATCGACAAATTCTGAATTGCATTGCTGTTGAGGATTCAGATGTCCTAATTGTTTGTAGAGATCTTTTTTATATAAATCTAATTTATAACGAACAAATTCTTTACTTTTAATTGGAAACGAATTGGGATTTAAATATTTTTCACTCACGTAGTACTCTAGATAGCTTAAATTTAATGATTCCATAAACCGATTAGGATCAATACTTCTTTTTATCATTTGTTGAAATACGAAAAACGATTTTTTAGATTTTAAATACTCACCAATCTTAAATAATTGCGGCATGGGTAATGTTAAAGTCACTTGGCTTACTAAAATATAATCTAAAATATGATTGTACATTTGCATCATTTTTTGCGCTGTCGGTTCAAAATAAATATTAAAATGATCAGTTTTACTTTCTGCTTCAACTAATAACTCTGATGACTTAAAATTATCACTTCGATGATCATATACTAAACTGAGCAAGACATAAGGATAAGAATTTAATTCATCTTGCATAATTAAAGATCGAGCTAATTGTTCAGCCCTTTCTAAATTGACAACCGGACATTTTATTTTTCCCTCAAGTAGTCCTAAGTGGCATAAAATTTCATAAGAAATTGCCAGTTGACTATAATTCTGATTTTGATTCGCAAATTTGTATACTACAGTATCAGTCTTAATATTAATATCCACAATTTCGATTCCAGACAAAATTTCATTAAGTTGATATCGATAATTTTCGAATCGTTCATATTCACTTAACTCATTTATTTTTAAACGGATTTGTTTTATTTGACACTGATTGACAAATTCAAAAAACGACTGTTCTTGAGGACTGGTTGGGATTTCAAACTGATTCAATAGATCTGATTGATGAGATTCTAAATTTGAAAATAAATTATTTTGCATATTTATTTGTTTGTCAGCTTCAGAAATAAATAATGTTCTGTGATTTTTTTTATTGTCTATATCAAGTAGAAGAGGGTTAATCTGTCGAAAATATTGAAAAATAAAATACCCTAAAAACAAAAAAGCGATTCCTGTAAATACAGAAATCGCTTTTTTAAATAGGTTTAATTTATTGCGCATTCGTTCAGATTAAATCATTTTAAACTTAACACGTTTTGGAGTTGCATCTTCACCTAGGCGCTTTTTACGGTCTTCTTCGTACTCAGAGAAATTTCCTGGGTAAAAGAAAACTTTCGAATCACCTTCAAAAGCCATAATGTGTGTACAAATACGATCTAAAAACCAACGATCATGCGAAATCACAATCGCAGATCCACCGAATTCAAGCAACGCTTCTTCGAGCGCACGCATTGTATTCACATCTAAATCATTTGTCGGCTCATCAAGTAAAAGTAAATTAGCACCTTGTTTTAAAATTTTAGCTAAATTCACACGGTTTCTTTCACCACCTGACAATACACCAACTTTCTTCTGTTGATCTGTACCTGAAAAATTAAACCAGCTGACGTACTGTCTCGCATTAACTTCTCGACCACCAAGCGGAATCACATCTTGGCCACCAGACAATTCTTCAAAAATTGTTTTATTTGGATCAAGTGTTTCACGCGTTTGATCAACGTAAGCAATTTTTACTGTTTCACCAACTTTAAATGTTCCTGAATCAGCTTTTTCAGCTCCTGTGATCATTCTAAAAAGTGTTGATTTACCAACACCATTCGGACCAATCACGCCCACGATAGCCCCACGTGGTATAGTGAAGTCAACGTTGTCTAACAACACTTTATGGTTATAGGCTTTAGTCACACCAGTGGCTTCGATCACGATATTACCTAAACGAGGTCCTGGCGGAATATAAATCGACATTTCTTGTAATTTATCTGCAGATGGTTCTTTTAATAAATTCTCATAAGCCGAGATACGAGCTTTTGATTTCGATTGACGAGCTTTAGCTCCTTGGCGAATCCATTCTAACTCGCGCTCTAATGTTTTAGCTTTGCGTGATTGGTCTTTTTGTTCTTGAGCCATACGCTTATCTTTTTGCTCGAGCCAACTTGAATAATTACCTTTCCAAGGAATTCCCTCACCGCGGTCTAATTCTAAAATCCAACCAGCCACATTATCTAAAAAGTAACGATCATGCGTAACCGCGATAACTGTTCCTGGAAATTTGGCCAGATATTGTTCAAGCCAAGCCACTGATTCTGCATCAAGGTGATTCGTTGGTTCATCTAGTAACAAAATATCAGGATTAGACATAATCAAGCGAGCTAGAGCAATACGACGTTTTTCACCACCTGATAAATGAGTAACTGCTGAATCCGCATCAGGGCATCTCAATGCATCAATAACCATTTCGATTTTTTGATCAACTTCCCAGCCGCCAAGCGCTTCGATTTTTTCTTGAAGTTCACCTTGTTTTTCAATCAATTTGTTCATTTCATCCGGATCTAAATCAGGATCAGAAAATTTATCATTAATTGCGTTATAGTCTTTCATCAATTTAGGTAAATCACCCATTTGCGAAAAAATATTATCGCGAACATTGAGCGATTCATCGAGTTTAGGTTCTTGTTCAAGATAGCCAACTTTCATTTTTTTAGCAGGAAATGCTTCACCAAGAAATTCTTGATCAACACCCGCCATAATTTTTAGCAAAGATGACTTACCCGAACCATTTAGACCCAAAACACCAATTTTAGCTCCGTAGAAATAAGATAAATAAATATCTTTTAAAACAAAACGATTAGGAGGATAAACTTTAGACACACCTTTCATGGTGTAAATAATTTCTTGAGACATAATTTACCTTTTATTTCCTTTTAGTACCTTTTTATTTGATTTTTAGATTTGTCTTAGTAACACTGTATTAGTAGCATATTGATAAGTATTGAACAACATTGAATAAACAACACGATATAATGACTAAAAAATTTGGACTTAAATCTTCATCACGATCAAATTTTAACAAACAAAGTTTGTTGCATAATACATCAACAACAAAGTTAGATTCAACTTCGGATCAAATGGCTACCAACAACACCATAGCTCCATCAGAACTAGATCAGTTGGCAAAAGTAAAATGGAATTCACTACAGACTGATTTAGCTCAAGCGTTAGGAACTTGGAATGAGCTCAACGAGACCAATGAAAAATCCCCTGAAGAAAAACAGCTTGAAAAAGTAAAAACTCTTATCGAAGATCTTAAAAGCAAACTTAACGAATTTTAAATACGATAATCATTTTATTAAAGTTCGAGATAAAAAAAAGCCCCAATGTTTACATTAGGGCTTTTAAGTTTAAATCTTAATAAAAATTTATTTTGCAGGGAAAAACTTATCAACTAAAACTTGAGTAGCTTTAACACCACGAGGCTCCATATAAGGCGCTGCTGAGTTTCCACCGCTCCAACCATGTCCCATTTTTTGAACTATAACTTTTTCAACAACTGGTACACCATCAAACAACGACTGAGTATTGATCGCGGAAAATTTGTAGCCGTCTTGTTTGATTTCAATTTCTTTTCGAGTAATCACAGCTTTAACACCTTTTTTTAAGGCAACTTGTGCATTAATTTTCTCGAAGATCTCTGCTGTTCTGTTCGCATTTAAAACATTAACATACGGATCAGCATCGCCATGAACAACTACAACTGGAACGTAAGCTTTACGATCAGGTGAACATGCTACGGCCATACGAGCAGCTTCATCAGTTGTACGAGATGGACCAGAACCCGTGACGTTATGAGCTTCACTTTCAGTTTGCGCTGCCGCAAACTCTAAACCGGCTTGTAATAAACCACCAGTGTAAAGATCAGAATAACAACCTAATAAATTTGCAGCCATTGCACTGCCAGCACTTAAGCCTGTGACGATGACTTTTGAGCTATCTGCTTTGTAAGACTTGATCACTTCTTTCGTTAGATCTGCAATTATTGAAGCTTCACCATCGTTGTTTGTTTGATTTTCCGGCTTGAACCAATTCCAGCATTTCCAAGTGTTATCTGCATATGTTTGCTCAGGGTAAACAACTAAGAAGTTTCTCTCTTCAGCAAATGCATTCAACTCCGTACCTGTAGCCATATTAGCACCAGTCATAAAGCAACCGTGCAAAACAACAACTACACCAGGCTTAGTCGTTAATTTTTTAGGTACATAAACTTGGTAAGTTCGAGTTCCAAAAGCATTACTCATCTCTTTTGTAATTGATTTTCCGTCCGATTGAGCTCCTTGTTTTGATCCAAGCCAACCACCGAAGTTGAACTGTGCTAATGCCATATTCGATAAAAACAAAGTCATTATTAAAGCCGATAGTGATTTCATATTCCCCCCATAAATGGAAATTGGAGTAGAACCTACAGATGTTCTAAATGAAATTCAATAGATGTATTATAAAGTTATTACTCTAACTCAACATGTTGACGCAAAAATAGTCACTTTTAAACGAGTTTGACATCTCTAAAGTCTTAACTCTAGTAATTTGCTTATAAAAGCGGCCTATAATTCGCTTAAAAGTTTAGAGTGAACAAATATACTCTAAAAATACTTATTACACTCTCTCTATTCATTGGCCTGAATAGCCATGCAAAGCAGCTTCAGTGCGCTGATTTGTTCACGCTTTCCATAGATTCGCAGTCGAAATTATATAAAAATTACAGTTTCGGACAAATTCCCAAGGCACGCACCTACACAATACCGACACCCGAAATCAAAGGATCTATTACATTTAGTCTTGATTCTATCAAACGCTTTGAGGCTCAAATTGATTTAAATCCTACGGAGAAAGCACTCCTGAAAGCTGCTATTCATCCAGCTGGATACATGGGTTACAATAGCAGTCTCGGCCCAATTGGTACAATTAACAAATGGGGACCTATCGGCACGAGTGTGGTTAATCCATCTCGATTAATTTCAGGTTATGATTGGCGCGAGTTGGCTCAGTATTTAAGTGAAAATGGTGGACCTCTTGATGCCAACGGTGTTCTTGGACAGCACAGTGCAAATTCTGTCCAAGGACAAAAACTGAATATGACAATCAAAGGTTATGATATACTCAAACAAGGAAGCCCATTGATGGTCTTGGGACCAGACGGAGTCGAGGGTTTATATAGTTCGCTAGGAGCTCTTGGCCCAAACGGAGCCCATGGTTTTGAACGTGATCCAAAAACAGGTTCTTATTTGAGTTCCAAAAAACACAAAAAAAATAAGCGAACTCATCAAGACACAGTACAGGTCAAAGAAGAAAATGGAATAGTCGAAGAAGAGTTAGTCGAGCTTTACACAAACGATGCTGCAAATGAACTCTCAGCTCAACATTTATTACGAGGACGTTTTCTTGTTGATGGTAAAACACTCGATGGTGAAATCACCGATCTTAACTATTCAGCCAAAAAGGGTGAGTGGATTAATTTCCTAGTTACACCTTCTGGTTTTGGTGACTCATTTTCGATTCAAATAATTGATTCAAATGGACATATCATTGGCGAATCAAAATCGCAGTACTTAATCAATTTTATTGTTTTCCACTTTGCTCATGACGCCGAAGTCAAAATTAGAATTAAAAATGAAGGACGATCACCTTATTATAATTCAATCATTGAAAGCATGCAAAGTTATGTAAATTATTTTGCTCAGTTTAATCCATACCTCAGCGCCTATGTTAAAGAACTTCCGCCACCAGTGCTAACAAAAACAGACGAATGGCGATTACATGTTATCACAGCACCAGTAAGAGATTACATAACTCCTACACATGGTCCGCATTGGACTCAATATAAATAATTTTTCTTACAATTTGTGAATAGGAAAAACAGGTCGACCCTGTTGCCAAAAAGACGCCGCCTCTGTTAAACCCGAAGTCACACTGTGAAACTCAGCCTGCGTTTGTAGTTTTTCAGAACCAAACAAATCTTCAAATGCTATACGTATTAAAGGTACTTTCGATGTACCTCCAGTCAAACAAACCAGATCGATATCAGTAGGCTTAACATTGGCATCAGTCATACATTTTTGCAAAGAACTTAAAATTTGTTGTTGTATAGATAAGGACCAACTTTCAAAATCAACTTTTAAAAACGTTTCTTCGACATCAATATCGGGGTAGCTAAATTTAAACAATGCTTGTTCTTTTCGACTGAGCTCTCTTTTAGTTTTTTCTATTGTTTCAAAAAACGAAAAAATCTGATTATCTTCAATTAACGCCAAAAGACGTTTTAAATTTTGACTATCCTGATCTGTCAAAGCACATTTTTTAACTTCACGTATAAATTCATATGACTCTTTGTCTTTAATGTGAACGATATGTGCTGGGTTATTCAGACGAGTCGTGATCACAGGCGGCATTTTCAAAACATTTGTGGACATAGGCAGTCGATATCGTGTTTGTGCACCAAAATATTGATTAAGCTTACTCGACATAAATACGCTATCAAAGGCATCACCGGCAAGCGGACATCCATCAATTGCCAAGACATCATCATCTTGAAAGTGATTCGGTCTAATTTTCATAATTGTAAAATCCGAAGTTCCACCACCAAAATCACCTATTAGAATTATTTTTTCGCGATCCGCATTTTTTCGATAATCGAAAGCGGCGGCCAAAGGTTCAGGAATAAATTGAATTTCATCAAAGCCTGCATATTGAGCTGCTTTCTTCATTCTATGGATAGCAAATTGATCGGCTATATCGTCCATTGAGTATCGAGCAGGGCGACCGATCACAGCTTTTCGGACTTTTGCATTTAAAGCACTTTCGGCTCTTTTTTTTAATTCAAGCAAAAACAATCCAATCATTGTTTCAAGAGATAAAATACGGTTATCAATAACTGTTCCTAAATAGGCTTGATTTGGCAAATGCGCTTTAAATGACCTAAACAATCGCCCCTCTAAATCATTTTCCAAAAACTGAGAAATCGCATTTTGTCCATAATAACAAATATCTGGATCTGGAAAGTAGAGCAGCGTTCGCATAACGGTCGGATCTTCACTGCTTAGATCAATTGGCAAAGCGGCAAACTTTTGATTTTGATAGACAGCACCCACAAGAGAGTTACTTGTTCCAAAATCAATTGCAATAATAGGCTCATGACTAATTTCGATAGTATTTTTCAATTGAACCTCATGTGATTGAGAGCAAGTTAGGACTTATTAAACTCACTTAATGCAAATGTTTTAAGCTCTAGTGCATGTAAGCCAGTTTTAAACTCATCTTCAAGCAACTGCAAAATTTTGCGTTGACGATCTATTCGACTTAATCCTTCAAAAAGATCTGAAACAACAGTCAATTTATAATGAGATTCTCCTTCGGACATAAATTGATTATTATGCTTCATACTTTCTATGTGATGTGCATGCTTAGCACTATCGTTTTCTAAACTTATATAAACGGGTTTAAAAAGTTCCAATTTTTTTCTAATTCTCTCATCGCGGTTCATAAAAATTACTTTTTCCATTTTTGTAAAAGACTTTGAGCCTGAAGTTTCGCTATTTCTATACCCATCTTTGCAGCTGTTATAACACCTTTTTCTTCGAGCTTTTTTTCAACTTCTTTTGCCTTCTCTAAAGCTTTTATTGCCGCAAACTCAGCAATGGGATTAGGTAAACCTAAATTTTCAAACTTTTGATCGTGGACCCACTGAGTTGCAACTGTTTCTGCAACATCAAAGACTTTTGGAGCTGCAGCACGTGCAATTTCACTATAAGGAAATTGAATTTTAATCTTCTCGGTTTCAAATGTTGATTCATGACTAGTTTCATTATTAATGGCTTCGTTGTTTAGAGTGTCACTCGAATCATTTTTAATTCTAGAAGATCCATCTTGCACTGATTCATAATCTTGCACACTTACGCTTTCAGTAGTGTTCGCATTTTGATTGTACGAATCATCCATTTGTTCATTTTGAACACTGGAATCGTCGTTTTTAGGTCTAGTTCTGTTTGCGTGGTCATCTGAATCTTGAATCATATATAATCCTTTATGATTTTTATTGATTTTTTATACAATCATACGAGATGAATATATCATGATTTCAATTCAATATGAAGATCCTTTTTTAATCGTTTTAAGTAAACCTTACGGCGTATCAGTTCATAACGAAGAGCCAAGCCTACAAACGTGGCTTAAAAACAATCAAAAGCCCATTCACTTTGTAAACCGACTAGATACCGATACGAGCGGTTTAATTTTAATAGCAAAAAATCCGCATGATCAAAATCTTCTACAAATTGCCATGTCAGATGGCGAAAAAAAATACCGTGCCTTGCTGCGTACAGGGTGGAAACTTGAAACAACACATTTCACATGGGATTTACCTTTGTCAGACAAAGCTGAAGGCTACCGCAACCCACAAGGTCAAAAAACAGATTTAAAGCCATGCTTAACAATCGGTGAAGTTGTTCGCACAAACAAGTATTTTACCGAAATCACTTGTCACATCAAAACAGGCCGACAACATCAAATCAGAAAACACTCTGCATTGGCTAAGCATCCAATTGTTGGCGATTCACGCTATAATGAAAAAAAATACAATGAAAATATTTTTGCAATATATGGTGTTAACAGAATGTTTTTACACAGCGAAAGTCTTAAGTTTAAATTTAAGAATAAAGACTACTTAATTGAAGATAAGAATTTTAATCTTGATTTATTTTTTAAATAAAACTATTTTGATCGAATTAAATTTTCAATTTTATCTAAGCGTTTCATCAGTAATTCATTTTGTTTTTCTAATTTTTGAATACGACTATCTTTAGATTTAAGTTCATCTCTAAGTGACGCGATTTCACGACTGTGTTGATTTATCTTTTCATTTAATAAATGCATTTGTTTTACTGACATCGTACATTTGTAGTTTAACTCTTTTACTGATTCAATCAATGGTGATACAAGTATCGAATAATTGATTGCTTTATAACCATTTATATCGGTAAAAACTGCTTCTGGATAAACATCCTCAACTTCTTGTGCGATCAAACCAATTTGATGAGCAGATGTAAATCTCTTTTCAGGAAAATCTGCTATTCTCCAATCATATTCGACACCTCGCAAACGTGATAGTCTATCTAGTGACAACTGAAGAGTTTCAATATTTTTTTTATATCTGCGATCTGATGTTAATACGACACTATTAGAACGAACAACACCTGTTGCATTGACATCACCTGCTACATCAGTCGTGCCAGATATAGCTAATGTACCGCCAATACTACGTGAAATCATGATGTCAACTGGATCATAAGAGTTGCCACCATTGGTAAACTGCACAGCGCCAGTATTTGGCATCTTAAGGCCAGTATAATTTAACACAGTTTCAGCTACACTTAAGTTTCGATCATTTTTGACAATAACATCACCATATGAACCAACTGAAAACACTTCGCCATTTGCGGCGTTCTCTACGACAAAATATGGAGTTCCATGCGTACCATAAACATGCAATCCTGTAGCATTGACTGGAGCTGAAACAGTCAGTCCAGCCGTACCTGATGTAATTCCGATACCAATAGTTCCAGAAGCTAAATTACCGTAAATCGTATTCCCTATATTCAATTGATGATTTCCATTCGAATTTGGAGCTGTTGTTCCATAGCCTACAAATATGTTGTTATTTCCAGAAACTAAATTACTTCCAGCATCTTTACCCAAAGCTGTATTTCTGGCCCCTGTTGCCTGATTCAATGAATATGCACCGATCGCTGTGTTATCATCGTAAAAGTTTAATGTTCGTAAACTTGAATAACCTATCGCAACATTTGCTTGCCCTCCATTATTACTGAACATGGCTTCAAACCCCATAGCAGTGTTCTCTCCTGATGAGACATTATTACGTAAAGCACTAACACCGATTGCAGTATTATTTGTTGCTGTTGTTGCACTTACGCCAGAATTTTGTCCCAAATACATACTGCCATTTGCATAGTCTGTTATAACATCTGTCATTCCATCTAAAGAATTTGCAGTACCCACAAGATCAACATAGGCTCCACCATTCTGCGAAACTTTGAACTTGTTTGCTGTTGTATCAAAATATATTTTACCATGCCCCGATGCCGACAATGATGGAGCCGCCATTCCTCGAATGTTTAAATCTCCATTTAAATCTAGATTTGAAACTGGTAATAAATTATCTGGTAATCCTATACTAATATATGATCCACCGGGATTTAAAATAACTGGTTTATTACTATCTAACACAAAATTACCCCAATTAGCTTCATAATAAATCATTGCGGGATTTGCTGCGTAGTTATCACCAAAATAGATCATTGGAAAATTATACCCACTCGACCGAATATGTAAATTACCAACAGAAGTATCACTGGATCCAATTGCGATAGATGTCCCTGTGTAAAACAACGTTGTTCCACTTGTTGCCCATGGTGATACTGCCGATGCAGACACAGGCGTATAACCTAATGCTGTTACAATATTCGCACTAGACATGTTAGCGGCAGGCAATGTTCCAGACACTTGCAATGCTAAATTTAAAATCGATTGTGTCGCAAGTGTTCCTAACCCTAAATTTGTTCTCGCTGTTGCGCTTGATGTTATATCACTTAAATTGTTACTCGCTTGCAGCGCGCCAGTAATTCTTACATCATCACCTGCCGCCACAGTATTGGCTGATGTTCCAACATTTAATGTTAATACTGGCGTTGTTGTTCCACTTGTTATTGTTAAATAACTATTTGCACTTGTTACGTTTGAAACTGTTCCGCCACCGCCGCCACCACTTAGTATAACACCATTAACTCTGAAATTTCCCGTCACATTTACATCACCAGAAACATCTAATCTGTATGATGGCGATGTCACACCTAATCCCATATTTCCCGATGAGTTAATTCTAAATCTTTCGTTTCCTTGGCCATCGGCCACTAAAATATTATTAGAACTTGTTGCAATTGTACTTGCTGAGACAGATCCTATCACAACATTATAATTTCCTGTTGTTATGGCCGACCCAGCGTTTGCACCAATACCAATATTACTAGAACCAGTTGACATCCCATAAAGCGCTCTAGCACCAAGAGCAGTGTTACTTACACCAGTGTTATTTGCTATTGTTCCGCTACCATATAACGAAGCAT